>Ga0302286_10002237_pt1 | contig 13543 bp, 11 predicted proteins | sample III_Fen_E2_3_FD_198765 | JGI IMG/M metagenome (GOLD analysis project Ga0302286, IMG submission 198765) | Peat permafrost microbial communities from Stordalen Mire near Abisko, Sweden - III_Fen_E2_3 | ecosystem: Environmental > Terrestrial > Soil > Wetlands > Permafrost | place: Sweden: Abisko...
CCGTGAGGTTGAACAAAACTGGGAAACACTGAAGCTGACCGAGAAAGGTGGAAATACCCGCGTGTTGGAAGGTGTTCCGGCTGCCATGCCATCCATGGTAAAGGCAAACCGCATTCAGGAAAAGGCCAGTGGGGTAGGGTTCGACTGGGAATATAAGGAGCAGGTTTGGGACAAGGTGAAAGAAGAGATCAACGAGCTGTGTGTTGAAATTGAGAATGTGGATAAAGACAAGATTGAAGGCGAATTTGGGGACCTGTTTTTTGCCATGGTAAATGCTGCCAGGTTGTATGGAATTGATCCTGAAACTGCTCTGGAACGCACAAATTTGAAGTTTATCAAGCGCTTCAATTACCTCGAAAGTCAGACCTTGCAGAAAGGCCTGGACCTGAAGAAAATGTCCTTGGCCGAGATGGATGTCATCTGGGATGAAGCAAAACGGTTGGAGAGATTATAAGGATAAAATTCAGGAGGTTTCATGAAAAATTAGAGGTTTCAAAAAATAACGAATCCACCTGTTGAAAGCGTTTATTCTTTATTCATATTACCTTTCAGAATAATCAAAATATTCGGTAAATTTATACTGTCAAAAAACAGAACACATGAAACATTTAAACAAGCTGTCTCCACAGCCTTTGTGGAGCTACTTTGAAGATATTTGCCAGGTTCCGCGACCCTCAAAAAAGGAAGAAAAGATCCGCCGTTTTTTGTTGGACTTTGCTGAGAAACAGGGGCTGAAAGCCACACAGGATAAGGTTGGCAATGTACTCATCCGCAAACCGGCCACTCCCGGCAGGGAAAAGGATCAGGTAGTTATTCTGCAGTCGCATATTGACATGGTTTGCGAAAAAAACAGTGAGACAGTTCATGATTTCGAAACCGATGCAATCAAGGCTTTTGTTGATGATGGTTGGGTGAGGGCGGAAGGAACAACACTTGGATCTGATGACGGGATTGGCGTTGCTGCCCAAATGGCCGTTCTGGCTGCTGCCAATTTATCCCATGGTCCTCTGGAATGTTTATTTACCGTCGACGAAGAGACCGGCCTTTCCGGTGCATTTGCCTTGCAGCCGGGATTTCTAAGTGGATATACTCTGCTTAACCTGGATTCTGAAGATGAAGGTGAGTTATTTATCGGCTGTGCCGGTGGAATTGATACGGTTGGAACCCTGGATTATACTCCTGAAGCTTTGCCTTCGGGTTCTTTTGCCATAAAACTTGAAGTGAAAGGCCTGATTGGCGGACATTCAGGCGATGATATCAATAAAAACAGGGGAAATGCCAATAAGATTCTGAATCGCTTTTTATTGGATGCTGCCGGTAAAACTAAATTGAGGATTGCCACTTTCAATGGTGGAAATCTTCGCAATGCCATTGCCCGTGAAGCATTTGCCGTGGTGGTTCTTCCTCATTCTCAGAAGGAAAACCTCATAGTCGAATGGAATGTTTTTTCTACGGAAATGGAATTTGAGTTCGAACATGCTGAACCCAATCTGAAATTGCATCACCAGTCGGTAAATCTGCCCGAATTTGTAATTGATGCGGATTGCCAGGGGCGTTTAATGAAGCTTATCGCTGCATGTCCCCATGGAGTGCTTGAAATGAGTAGCCGCATGCCCGGGATGGTTGAAACATCTACTAACCTGGCTTCGGTGAAATTTGCCGATAATAATACAATTGTAATCACCACCAGTCAACGCAGCGAGATCGATAGCCGCAAATACATGGCTGCAACCACGGTTGAGTCATTAATGCTGCTGGCCGGTGCATCTGTTGCACACTCTGACGGTTATCCGGGATGGACACCAAATCCGGATTCGTCGGTTGCAAAAATCGCTGCCGAATCCTATAAAAAACTCTTTGGTAATGATCCACTCATTAAATCCATTCATGCAGGACTCGAATGTGGACTCTTCCTTGAAAAATACCCTGAACTCGATATGGTATCCTTTGGTCCGACCATTCGCGGAGCACATTCTCCTGATGAGCGAATCAGTATAGCAACAGTAGAAAAATTCTGGAAACTGTTGGTCGATGTTCTTGAAAATATAAAGTAAAATACTCACTACTCCTCTGATGAATAAAATCGTCGGGGGAGTTCTTTTTTGCATTTCGGTAATTTGTTAAAAATACGCATCATCACATTTTCTAAGTAACAACCCCACTACTTTAACCCCTGGAAAATGTATTCCTACACAAAATCAGGGATCTCCTGCCACACGCCTTCCAGTCCCCTTACATAATTTATTTCAATCTTATTCAAATCTTACTTATAAGATGTCTATTTCCCGAAATTGAGGGTAAGGATTTCATACTGCCAGAGTATTGATTCTAAAAACCAGTGTCTGTCCAAGGTTAAAGTGTTGATTGGTTTTCCCATATACAGGTCATTTAACAGGACTTAATGTTATTGGAAACTTATTCATTGGTTATTCGAACCCTATTCGATGATTATTCGAATGAGAACGAACAATCATCGAATAACCTTCGAATAACCTTCGAATAACCTTCGAATAACGTACAAGTGAAACAGCTCAATTAAAGCGACACTACAGGGCAGAAGTACATTTCATTTTTGGAATGAAGGGTTTTTGCATAGCAGGCCCGTTTTTATTTTGCAACCCTGGAATAAAGGCTGAAGGGTTGATCAGAGGAGTTCATGTTGTACCCTTTAAGCTTTCCGGATTAGTATCGCTGGCCAACTATGTCAACCTTCCTTGCACCTATTTTAAGTTTAATGTGGTTATTTATATCCCCTTGTACCAGGGTTCTTGCAATTCAGGTAGGGCCATTCGGATCCTCCATTCTTTTGGAAAATAGTTGTTTGCGCGGTTTCCAAGGTTTTTGACGAAGCCAAGCGGCACACCCTGATATTGAACCAGCATCCACCCTTTTACGGTTGAACTGATTCGGATTTCCTCTTTCTTTTGGTATAATAAAGCATCGCGTAAATCCAGTTCAATGGTTTCAAAAATGGACGGATTTCGGTCTACTGAAAGCGCAAAGGTATGTTCAGGAAGGAGATCGTTATTTTTAAATTGTGCCATCGGAATCCCGAAGCTGATAATACGCAGTTGTTCTGAAAGGGCGCTTAATACGGGTATCTTGTTTTCAGGAAAGGCAATCAGGAATTCGTTCTTTACAAAAAACTCTGAATCAGGGGTATTGAGCCAGTTGCGGATTTCGGCATACTGTTTGGGCATCTTCTCAAACCTTGATTTGATTTTTTTCGGTATAGAATAAGAGTCAGTTCCATCTTTCTTGCGGATCAGGGTCAGGAAAAAGCCTTCTCCTTTGACCTGATGCGGAAGAAAGCGGTATCCAAACAGGCCTTCGGATTCAATTTCTTCGGTACCCCAGCTTTCCTGCAATGGAATACGGATGCTTTCCACTTCATTATTTTCGGCCAGCCACTTCAGGTTTTCTTCATTTTCGGCCGGATTAAAGGTACAGGTACTGTAAATGAGGTAACCTCCGGTTTTCAGCGAAGGCCAGATGTCGGACAGAATGCGGCGCTGACGGGTGGAACACATATTGGTGTTGTCGACCGACCAATGATTGATCGCCGTTGCATCACGCCTGAAAAGGCCTTCTCCGGAGCAGGGGGCATCAACCAGGATCAGATCGAATAGGCCTTCCAGATCAGAGAAATCGGCCGGGTCGTTACTGCAAACTACTACATTCTGATGACCCCACTTACGGATGTTTTCGTCCAAAACAGACACCCGCGAGCGAATAACCTCATTTGCGACAAGGAGATCACTGTTTCCCAGAAGACTGAGCAAATGGGTTGATTTACCGCCTGGCGCTGCGCACAAGTCCAGAACAATCCGGTTATTACTGTGTTCCATTTGATGGAAAGCCTGTTCCAAAAACATCGAGCTTGCTTCCTGCACGTAATAGGCTCCGGAATGTAAAAGGGGATCAAGGGTATAGGATGGGCGTTCGTTCAGGAATATGCCGGTTTCACACCAGGGTATTTGTAAACAATTATCAGGAATGTTGAATTTCCGTGGGTTGGTGCGTAAACTGATGGCGGCAGGCTGATCAATCGATTGAATAAACCGTTCAAAATCAGCAGCGAATTGGCTCCTGATACGTTTCAGAAAGTCTTCAGGCAATATTTCGGATGTCTTTTCGATGATCTTTAGAGTTTTCTTTTGATATTTGCCGGCAAGATAGAAGGATTGGGTTTAATAAGCAATATGGATGTCCGTTTATTTACTTATTTGCTCCTTAACGATAGTCAATTGTTGTCATTCATTGTCATTCAATAGTCATTTCATGGCAACTGAATGACTACCAAAATGACTATTGAATGACCACCAAAATGACTAGAGCTAGAATCAAGGAGACTCATTAAAAACAAATAACAATGGTTGATCAGAATTTGGTTTCGGATTTAAATAAACTGGCAGATGCAGCCAATCCGGTTGGAATGCTTGAGAAAATGGCCTCGCAGTTTAAGGGGAAAGCGGTTTTTACGACCAGCCTGGGAATTGAAGACCAGGTGATCACGGATATGATTTTCAGTAACAATCTGGATATTAGGGTTGTGACACTCGATACCGGACGATTATTCGAAGAGACCTATAAGGTAATGAACCGAACCCTGGATAAGTATGGAAAAGCCATTGAAGTTTATTCTCCAAAGAATGATGCGGTGGAAAAAATGGTCACTGCAAAAGGGCCGTTGAGTTTCTATTTGTCGGTCGAAAACCGAAAGGAATGTTGCGGTATTCGTAAGGTTGAACCGCTTGGGCGTGCACTTCAGGGAATGGAATGCTGGGTGACTGGTTTACGTGTCTCACAGTCGGATAACCGCCATGACCTTGATTTCTTTGTTTGGGATGCAGGTTTTCAACTCGTTAAATTCAATCCGCTGCTGCATTGGTCGTTGGAAGATTGCCAGAAATATGTGAAAGATAATAATGTACCATACAATGTTTTACACGACCGAGGTTTTGTAAGTATTGGATGTGCCCCCTGCACACGTGCGATCCAACCGGGAGAAGATTTCAGGGCTGGTCGCTGGTGGTGGGAAGACAATTCAAAGAAAGAATGCGGGTTACATACCCATGAGGAATGAAGAAAAGGAAAAGAGGAAAAGTCGCTTTTTAGTGATTATGCCATTGATTGTCATTAGTTTCAAATCATTAGTGGTCATTAATCGTGTTCAAGCCTTGAATGAGAATTAGTTTATAAAAGAAGTTGTTGAGAACAAGAACCTACAATCATAATTATTAGAACAATTCTATTCAAATTTTATTTATCCACAATTTCTCTGCCAAATGGGGTCAGGGCAAGCGATACAAGTTTGAAATGCTGTTTTGCCCATGGAATTCCGATGATGGTGATACCCAGAAGTACGCCGAAAATCAAATGAGTTAAAGCGATCCAGATTCCTCCGATGAGCAGCCAAATCAGGTTCATAAGGGTCGAAAGGCAACCCGGAGCCGATGGTTTGAGAACGATAGTCTTCCCGAATGGCCATAAAGCCAGCATGGCAAGCTTAAATGCCTGAATACCGAAAGGTATTCCGATGATTGTAAGGCACAATAAAAAACCGGAAATCATATACTCCAGGAATACCAAAAAACCGCCAAAGATTAACCAGATTAAATTTCCAAGGACGCTCATGATTTGTAGTTTAGAATTCAGAACTAAAGATACATAATTCATGTGAATGATTTTAATTTTTAACTAATTCTGCCTTGACGATTTTTAAAGATCATGGGATAAGGCTTGCAGAATGCTATATTTGATGACTTTATTGCCGGATCAAATTGAGCCCCGAATGAAAAGATATTTTTCGAATGAAGCTTTTGCAGTAATGCATATACGCAATTTTCAGTTGTTTATGGCTTACCGCTTTCTGATGACAGCTGCCATATTAATGCAGGCGGTTATTGTTGGCTGGCAATTGTACGATATTACAAAAGACCCGCTTTCACTCGGAATGATTGGTCTGACCGAAGTTATCCCCCAAGTGTGTATTGCCTTGTTTGCAGGACATTTTGTGGACATCTGGGACCGAAAAAAGATCATTTTCCGCACCAGTTTTCTTTTATTACTTGGTTCTGTCATTCTATTAACCGCCAGTACTCATCCGGAGAACATCCATTTCCTGTCGGGAACAGCCCCCATATTTATCACAATATTCCTGGTCGGGCTTGTTCGCGGAATTTTGATGCCCGCACATAATGCACTGCTGGGACAGCTTGTTCCGCGGGAATTACTTACCGGAGCTTCAACCTGGGGCAGTACCATATGGCAAATTGCCGCAGTGACCGGGCCAGCCCTTGGTGGATTAGTCTATGGTTTTTTTGGAGTCATTCCGGCATACTCGCTTGTTTTCCTGTTTTTCCTGATTTCGGTACTGATGGTGTTTTTTATAAAGAGTCCCGGTAAAGTAATTCATGCTCCGGATCGTGATGAGCGGATTTTTGCGAGCATCGGTGAAGGCATTCGTTACGTATTTAAAAATCAGGTATTGCTGGGAGCCTTTTCACTCGATATGTTTGCCGTTCTATTCGGCGGTGCAGTGGCCATGTTGCCGGTATTTGCTTCAGATATACTGAAAGTTGGTCCCGAAGGCCTTGGGATTCTGCGGGCCTGTCCTGCCATTGGCGCTATTCTGATGTCGGTGATACTGACTTTTTATCCCCCTGTCAAAAATTCAGGAAAGCAAATGCTATACAGTGTCGCCGGATTCGGAGTTTGTATGATTGTATTTGCTCTGTCCAGAAGTTTTCTTCTTTCAGCAGCATGTCTGCTATTGAGCGGTTCCTTTGATTTTGTAAGTGTGGTGGTAAGAAGCAGTATTCTTCAGTTATTCACCGCCAACGAGATGAAGGGACGCGTATCGTCGGTGAATAGTATTTTCGTCGGTTCGTCCAATGAACTTGGCGCCTTTGAATCGGGCACGGCTGCCAGCCTGATGGGATTGGTGCCATCGGTTGTTTTCGGTGGTGTAATGACTCTTATTGTGGTTGGAGTTGCAACCGCTACAGCTTCCAAACTGAGAAAACTGTCGTTGGGAGATTGGGCAGATTGAAGAAAGGAAAGAGGAAAAAGCTATTAGAGAAAAGGTTAGGCATATTTTCCTTTTTCCTTTTTCCTCATTCCTCTTTTTAAACTTTGACCGTCTTCCATTTACCTTTTCTAAAGAAATACCAGGCAGACAGACTCAGAGCCGATTCAGCAATGACTATGGCAATGGAAATACCATAAATTTTCATATCAAATACAATAGCGAGCAGGTATGCAAGTGGTATTTCAAATAGCCAAAAGCAGAACAGGTTAATCCTTGTAGGTGTTACCGTGTCGCCGCTGCCATTAAAAGCCTGGATCATAACCATCCCGAGTGCATACGAAACACAACCCAGGCTAATGATGCGTAAACTTACTGCTCCATTTGCTATTACATTCGGGTTGTCAATAAACAGACGAATAAATGTTTCCGGGAAAATGGCGAGTATGATTCCTACCAGTCCGAGAATAATCATATTTGCGTAGGCTGTAATCCATACGGTATGTTCGGCTCTTTCGGGTTGATTGGCACCGAGGTTTTGTCCTACCAGTGTAGATGCGGCATTGCTGAGTCCCCACGATGGCAGCAATACAAAAATGATTATCCGAATTGAAATGGTATATCCGGCCATCACTTCTGAGCCCAGTGCAGAAATGATACGGTAGAGGGCTATCCAGCTGGACATGGCAATGATGTTTTGCAGAATTCCTCCAGCTGAAAGTTTAAACAACTGAAACATTACGCTCAATCTGATTTTAAGGTGGTGGAGTTCCAGTCTGATGCGTTTGTTCCCATAAAATAAAAGATAAAACTGGTAGCAGACAGCTAATCCACGGCCGGTGGTGGTAGCTACAGCTGCGCCTTTCAATCCCAGTTCAGGGAATGGTCCTATGCCGAAGATCAGGAGAGGGTCGAGAATGATGTTGATCAGGTTAGCCATGATCAAAACACGCATGGAAATGGCGGCATCGCCCGAACTGCGGAATACTGCATTGATAATAAACAGCAGCATGATGACTCCATTTCCTCCAAACATGATCATTGGGAACATATATCCGGCATCTGCCATCTCTTTGGATGCACCCATGAGCAATAAAAATTCCCTGGCATAAATGACTCCGGGAACGGCTACCAGGACAGAAACCAAAAGACCGGAGATGATGGCCTGAAAGGCTGCAATTCCTGCCTTCTCAGGCTTTTTTTCTCCTATCCGGCGGGCTACGATGGCTGTAGTGGCCATGCTTAACCCCATCCCGATTGCATAAACTATGGTCATACTCGATTCGGTAATGCCAACCGTAGCAACAGCATTGGCTCCGAGTTTTGAGACAAAGAATATATCGACAACGGCAAAAACAGATTCCATGATCATCTCTAATACCATGGGGATGGACAGAATTAGCAGGGCTCTGCCAATGCTGTCGCTGGTAAAATCACGGTCGCTGCCCGAAACGGCTTCCCTGATGTCGGTCCATAACGACTGCCATTGAATGGATTTCAGTTGCTCAGAAAATGATATTTCTTTTTTATCAGGCATGATAAAAATATATAGTAGTTTGATTATAAAGATTGGGAAAACGAATAATGAATCTGAATTCTGTCTGACAGAAATCAGAAGTTTACGCGATTACAGACCGTCGGGTTAGAAGTCAGTTTCATGATTCGGTCATTTTGAGTGAATACAAATATAAACAAATTTGATTTTTATATTTGAACCTGTTGATGATAAAAATGTTTCAATAGGAAAATGATTTGAATGAAGCAACTACACATCCTTGCCTTTGCCTTAATTTCACTATTGCTCCCTGCCTGTAATCAGGATAAAAGTTCGTTAAACGAGATTGATTCCAGGTCTTTTCCCGATAGTCAGGTTACTCTTGGAACCGATATATTAAAGCGTTTAACTACAGATTCATTGACCTCTGTTCAAAATATAATTCAAACGGAACAAAATCCTGTTATGGGTAAGATGGATGAAATGATTCGGACTGTTGAAAACACCAGTAAGTTGAAATCTGACACTACCTGGAAAGTACTTTCGAGAGAATGGGAAGATATAAGAGTTAATCTTTCGGACATGAAAGGGTTGTCAAATGCTTCAGATTCAATGGCAGATTCAGAATTAAATACAATTGAGCGAAAATGGTGTGACTTAAATGTCCGGCTGCTTAAACTATCAGGTGAAGTTCGGTTTGGCGATGCATTGGAGAAAATACTCTATGAAGCCAAAGTGCCTGTACTTTCTGACAAAATCTTAAAATCAATCATTTATACTCACATTGATGATCAGATCTTTATCAATATTTTCGGTACATCAAGCCTGATTCATCATCATACAACAGGTGGAACAATTAAAATCATCCAGGAATCCGGCTATCCAGCTAACAACGAAATAATTCTGAGATGTGAAACTAATGATTCACGTTTCCTCAATGTATTTATCCGGATACCCTTTTGGGCAATAAATCCAACTGTAACACATGGGAATGTAAAATATGTGCCACATCCTGGGGAATATTGTCAGATTTCGCGGATGTGGAAAGATGGTGATGAAATCAGAATAGTATTAAAAAACTAAATTGTTTAGAAAATCAAATGCATACAAAAGCCTCAATCTTTTTAGTTATTCCCGCGAATGAAGATAAATGTGGTTTCCTTCAGTGTCTTCAAATACAGCAAAATAACCTATTTCATCGCTTATTTTGGTTTTTGGATGTATAATTTCACCACCGGCGGCAATCACACGGTTTAATACAGTCAGTAAATCTTTGCCGCCGTTCAGGTAAACTTTTGCACCCAAAGACGACGGCACATAGTCGCTTCCTTGAACGATGGCGCCACCAACACCCTGGGAATCAGAATCCATGGGTAAAAAGCCCATTCGGTGTGAAGCCATCGTACTTTCGGTCATTTCATAATCATAAATACGGGAATAAAATTCCTTTGCCAGTTCAAAGTTTATCACAGGAATTTCAACCCAGTTGATTGAATTAGTCATCTTTTCCATGATCATGTTTTTAATATTTTAGAATGAAAACAAATTATTCTATGACTAGGTTTAATTAGCACCATTATTCCGTTACGATAATTTTAATTAAAAAGATTCCTGATTTTTTCTGGTTAAATGTTCTTTAGAAAGGATTTTGTCAGATACATTCATTTATCTTTGTGTGCATTCAAAAAAATAAGTCATGAGCGAACGTCCCCTTATTTTAATTACCAACGATGATGGAGTATCGGCAAAAGGATTAAAAGAACTCACTGAAGTAATGCGTCTATTCGGGGATGTTGCAGTTGTGGCACCCGATAGTCACCGATCAGGGATGTCGAATGCTATAACCGTCGATCATCCGATTCGGGTAAAAAAAACAATTGATGAGGAGGGCTATCAGGTTTTTAAATGTACGGGTACTCCGGTTGATTGTGTGAAGCTGGCATTTAACCAATTGTTGGATCGACTTCCCGATTTTGTCGTTTCGGGTATCAATCATGGTGCAAATTCATCCATCAGTATCATGTATTCAGGCACGATGGGTGGGGCACTGGAGGGCTGTATCCACGGAATACCGTCAATTGGATTTTCGTTGAACGACTATGATGCAGAAGCAGACTTTTCAAGGGCTAAAATATATGTGGCACGTGTTTTTCAGCAAGTAGCAGAAAATGGTTTGCCTCCCTTTGTATGCCTGAATGTCAATATCCCCAAGGGGGAAATAAAAGGCATTGAGGTTTGTCGTCAAACTACCGGTAAATGGGTTGAAGAGTTCGATAAACGGACCGATCCACACAAACAGGATTACTTTTGGATGTCGGGGTATTTTGAGAATCATGAAGAAGATGTGGCGGAAACTGATATTTTTGCCCTGCAAAATGGATTTGTTTCAGTGGTTCCTGTAAATGTTGACATGACTTGTTACCAGACCTTTGAAAGCATGAAAAGCTGGAGGTTTTAACATGGTTATTGGGATGCGAAACCGTTACGACCGGATGCTCATTGGCTGGATAATTGGAACCATTGTGCCAGTGCTCATTTTCATGATCACCTATCAATTGAAATATAGTGAGGTGGATTTCATGAAATACCTGAAAGACCTTTGGCAAATGAAAATGTTCCTGAAATTGCTGAGCCTGTGCGTATACTCAAATCTCGGACTTTTCTTCTTGTTTTATCGAATGAAATATGATTTAGCAGCCCGGGGCGTTATTATGGCAACACTTATGTATGCTTTGCTGGTGCTGGTGGTTAAATTGATTTGAAAAGGAATCTGAAAAGAGCAAAGCGAAAGCAGCAAAAGGAATAAACGAAGGGGAATGAGGTCAAAAATTAGTGTCGGATATGACCAGAAATATGCAACCATAACTTGAAACTTGAAACTTTGAACTTATAACCCCTAACATGAAACTCGATGAAATATTACGTTATAGCTGGTGAAGCTTCAGGCGATTTACATGCTGCAAACCTGATCAAAGAGATAAGTTTGATTGATACTCAGGCTAAATTCAGGGGATTTGGGGGCGATTTGATGGAAAAAGCAGGGATGACTGTGTTGAAACATTACCGTGACATGGCATTTATGGGACTTATGCCTGTGCTCATGAACATTCGTACCATTAAAAGAAATTTCAGGTTCTGTGAAATGGATCTGCTGGATTTTAAACCTGATGTTTTGTTGTTGATTGACTATCCGGGTTTTAATCTGAGGATGGCCAAATTCGCCAAAGAGCATGGGATACGAACGTATTATTACATTTCTCCAAAAATATGGGCGTGGAAGCAGGAACGGGTTCATAAAGTAAAAGCTTATGTCGATGAGATGTTCACCATACTTCCTTTTGAGACAGAATTTTACGGTAAATTTGATTATCCGGTCAATTATGTCGGAAATCCTTTACTTGATGCCATTCTGGAAAAGGAAACCGAAAAGGGATTTCCACATTTCTTTACTGAAAATAACCTTCCTGAAAAACCTGTTTTAGCAGTTTTACCAGGTAGCAGAAAGGGCGAGATAAGTGTTTTATTACCTACGATGTTAAAGGCAGCTGCACTATTCCCGGAATACCAATGTGTGATCGCCGGTGCTCCGAATATGGGTCTTGAATTTTATCAGCCCTTTATGGGCGAACATCAGGTACCAATCATTTGGGATAAAACCTACGAGATACTTCTTCATAGCAGGATCGCTATTGTATCATCGGGAACAGCAACACTTGAAACTGCCATTTTAAATATTCCTCAGGTTGTAGTTTATCAGATGACCCCCAACTGGTTGTTTAAATACCTGAAGTACTTTCTGATCACCAAATGGGTATCGCTGGTGAACATCATTTTAGGTCGCGAAGCAGTCACAGAACTGATTCAATCCGACTTTACCCTGAAAAATGTAGTTCGGGAACTGAAGAATATTCTTGAGTATCCTGAGAATGAAAAACGTATGCTGGCTGATTACAAGGATATGATGATTAAATTAGGCGAGCCAGGGGCATCAAAACGTGCTGCAAGTTTAATGGTTACAAAATTAAAAGCATCGATTTTATAAAGTTAATTCAATCATTCAGTCTTTCATTTATTTGGACTATGACCAGTTTGTTAAAAAAAGAAATTGCCAGTTTTTTTGGATCTCTTATAGGATACGTAGTAGTTTTCGTATTTCTCCTGGCTTCAAGTCTTTTCCTGTGGGTTTTCCCCGGAAATTACAATATACCAGATGGAGGATATGCCGCCCTGGACGGTCTTTTCTCTCTGGCACCATGGGTTTATCTTTTCCTGGTTCCTGCAATAACCATGCGCCTGTTTGCCGAAGAAAAAAGGCTGGGTACGATGGAACTTTTACTCACCCGACCACTTTCAGTATTTAAGATTGTACTGGCAAAATTTATTGCAGGATTACTCCTGGTTTCGATTTCATTATTGCCAACACTAATTTATTTTTATTCTGTTTATGCATTAGGCAATCCTGTGGGATGCATTGATACCGGTGGAACCTGGGGCGCTTATCTGGGCTTGTTTTTTCTGGCTGCAATTTATGTGGCTATTGGCGTGCTGGCTTCGGCAATGACTGACAACCCGCTATTTGCTTTTATCCTGGCATTGTTTCTTTCATTTTTGGCATACCTTGGATTCGACCTGATCGGTTCTATGCAGCTTCCGTCAGGCATTCAACAAATAATAATAAACCTGGGTATTAACGAGCATTATAATTCTATCAGCAGGGGAGTGGTCGATTCACGGGATCTGGTCTATTTTATATCCGTCGTTTTTCTTATTCTTTTCCTGACCAGCCGGGTTATACATTTCCATAAAATTAATTTCAGGAAAGAACTCAAATCAGGAACATTTGTAATTGCCGCTATTACTTTTATAATAATTCTATCAGGACAGGAATTCTTTCGTCTGGATTTAACTGCCGAAAAAAGATACTCAATTACTGATGTTTCCAAAAAAATAGTTCACAACCTGAATAAGCCCGTCAATATTACTCTTTATCTGGCTGGGGAATTGCAACCCGGATTTAG
>Ga0302286_10002239_pt1 | contig 13535 bp, 3 predicted proteins | sample III_Fen_E2_3_FD_198765 | JGI IMG/M metagenome (GOLD analysis project Ga0302286, IMG submission 198765) | Peat permafrost microbial communities from Stordalen Mire near Abisko, Sweden - III_Fen_E2_3 | ecosystem: Environmental > Terrestrial > Soil > Wetlands > Permafrost | place: Sweden: Abisko...
ACTTCTTTTGGTTGTTTAGGGGTGATTATGATCTCCCAGACGCCTTCAGTGATATTCTTGTGGAATACATTGACGGACTTGTATGGGGGGAATTTAGATGCCATTTATGTGTTTATTGGTTGATAAGAATTATACATTATTCAATTTTTTATTTAAGTAAAAAAGAATGAAATTCGTACCTGCCCGATATAACTCAGTTGCCGTGATATGAATCTATAAAATCACCATAAGTAATGATGGACTTTCTACAACATGTAGCTTTAATCCCCAAACTATCTAGGATTTCCTCATAAGTCATGTTCATCTCTGGGTCGGGAATATCGTGAACTTTGGGTACTTTTCCCATATTCTTGATTTTTACCATCAAATGAAAGGCATCAGCTTTATCACCTATAGTCCTCGAACATGTGATGCAGACAATTGGGACGTACATCTTACTCTCTTATATGATATTTCATTTTTTATTTATATAGGTCAACAAAACAATCAAGCCCAAGTACCATTGCGCGGTTTATGAATTTAGGATTAGATTGACAGCTTCTGATATTTGGGGGTTTTTAGCAGCCATCTGAGTGAGCGCGGATCGAAGTAATTGTCTATCTACTTCTGGTACTTTGTCGGCACTGATGCCAAATAATCTACCTTGTCGCTGCTGCACTTTGAGTAAAGTATTCCATAATTCTTCAGCCCCTGGTTTACCTGAAGTGTTCTTGATGGTCAACTTGTTAAGTTCTGCGCCCGAGTGTGGTACAAACAGGAAGTGCATAGAGTTAACAAACATCTTAAGACCCTCTCGCACAGTGTCGCCAAAGGATGCATTGTCAATATTATCAAACTTGAACTGCTTGTTATCCCCGTGCATGATATCAGCGATAATTTCTACAGCATCATTGAAATCGTTAACATCATAATTTGACCCACCCAACTTAGTGTCGAATTTCATGAAAATAGAGAATCTGAACAAATCTTGACTACGCTTCAAGTCTCCATTTGATTGGTATAATTGATTTAACTCTTCGGGGAAGACGCATTTGCCGTTAACCCTGAATGTGGGCAACGAGTCGTATTTAGCTTTGATCTCACCAACAGCGGTTATACCCAACTTGGTGTCAATGCTGTTGATAATGCCGAGTCTATCTTCATCGATGGTATCTAGGAACGCATTCTTGGCTGCACTATTGAAGCAGATTGTATCATATTTTACATTACCCTCGAGCAACTTCTCTACTTCGGCGAATACCGGAGATGGGTTTGCGTGAATCTCAGATACGTTTTTAACGATATGTTCGAAAATATAGTTGAAAATATTGCTTGGGATGTAGTATTCGGAACTATAGAATCTACCATGAGGTTCCGACAAAAGGTAGAAATCGGCGATAGACCGCGAATAAATAGGTAATGCCCGAGTATTGAGTACACGTGACCATTCGTTTGCATCAATACCAGAGTTAGCTAATCTACCTGCAGCTCCATCTATCAATATTCTGTAAAAGATAGCAGAGGTTCCTAGATACGCATTTGCATTGTTTTGCCGACGCCCCTGAAGAATCAGACGTTCTTCATTTTCGACAAGAAGCCCAAGTTGAAATCTGTTTTCGGTAATCTGATTCTTGCTAACTTGGTAGCCGCCCATAATTGGCTCGCCCTTTCCTGTCTTTTGACCTCTAATTATCTTAATCACCTTTTGTTCGGTATCTGTGGGCATCGCGGGTCCGACCAAGTGATAAACATTTAGGAAATCTCGACGAGACCCATCAGAAAAATCACTCGCAATTGTGGCTTTTGCTCCGTTCGCAAATACTACTTCGGTTGCAGATGATTTAGAAACATCTACTTTAATGGCTCTCCCAAGAGCATTGGATAGTTCAGCTGCCTTAGCCTTAAAATCAGCAGGAGTTTTTAGATTATCTGAGATAACATGAGCCGCCAAAATCTCAGATGCTTTTTGGTACTCCTCGCGCTTCTCAGAATCAACCAGTTTCTTCAACTCGGCTCTTATTTTGGCGTCTTTGGGAATGAGAAAGGTAACTCCGTTTGCCCGACCCTTACCTGAAAGTAAACCCAACGCACAGACTGCATCCATAATATCATAGAGCTCCTTATCTTTAGCCTCGAGATATTTGGAGATGTTACAGAAGTACTTAACCATGTTGTATAATAGTCTTGCAAAAAACCTTAAATATATAAATTAATGTCCGAAAGTGTCATTCGAAATCTTTAAAATATAATGACATCCTTTACGCCAGGAATGTGTTTAGTAAAGAAAATAAGGTCTTATTTATGTGACTTGAGAGTGTGTTGATTTAACTGGGTAATTACGTGCAATTTGAGTACTTCGATCTTTCGGTTGAAAATTCCCTAAAAAAGGTCATTACTTTTCACCAAAGTTAATTTCATTTAAAGAAATTTGACCGAGTAGATATATTCCAATGGGTTCCGGTCCATCAACTCCGAAGTCATCTTCAGAAACTCGAAATTTGAGTCAATTGAATTCGACTCAAAGTTCGGTCAAATTGGACTTGGACGAGCAGATTCGAAGAACCGAGTATGGGTTTTACCTTAAATCGGCCGGAGTCGAATACGAAGGAATCAAAGACAAACAACAACTCCTCCAGAAAATCAAAGAGGCAAAAACCACAAATGGGAATTACGCATACATCTATGATTCGCTCATTCGCGAAATCAATGATGATTTTAAGGGCAGAGTATTCTCGGGATCTTGTGAAAACGGATATCTAAAATTCGCAGAATACATCGCAACTGGAGCAGGTAGATCAAACAACACTGTCAAAGGTGGTTGTGAGTGCCAAGACTCTGTGTTTCTCGGAGGTAACGACCTCACAAGTTTGGCAATCTATAAGGATTCGCTTAACTTCGACACTAAGAAGAAATTCGTCGATAGTACTATTGACTTCTTCAGCAAAATTCTAAACAAGCCCAATCTCAATACAAATGGATTCAGCCACAATGAGAAAGTAGATAATATTATTTCTGCAATCTTCGATGCCATTCCTGGTCCACACAACCGCAAGCAATTTAATGAAAGTCCCGAAGCCCAAAGAAAGTTGTTGGAGAAGATCGCTGAGAAGATTAACGAAACTTGGCCTAAACTCATTAACGTGAACATGGACGCCAATGACCTATTTGAGACTATTATCGAGTTCCTCGGAAGCCTGCAAAATGGTGTGATGTCCGAATACATCAAGTTTTATGACTCGATTCGCAACGCACTGAATAATCTCAAGGCGGTTAGCGAGTTGACAAGAACCATCAGCGATGGATTAGGGGCTTCTGAGCCATTAAAGGATATGCCAGACGCACATACACAAAAACTCGTTTCCGACCAGCTAGCTGTGCTTGGCGAATTGTCCGAAATGTCTAACTTGTATATCTCCATGTTGGAAAACCTGCTTAATCTCAAACCAGAAAGTGTTGATGTCAATCTCAAGAAGATTATCGACTCGTACTCTGAGCTTAAACCTGGTCGAGGAGCCGACGGAGTAAAGTCTCAATTCAACCAAAAACTAGAGCATCTGCTTGGTAAAATGGTGGGAACTGCCTATTATACCCAATATGTAAATAACATTCTTACCAAGTTCGGGCTCAAAATCGAAGATATTAAGAAAGCCGTCGACAAGAGTAAGCTTATCCATGACAGACTGAATGAAATTATCTTGAAGACCAACAACAAGGATTTTGATGAATTGCGCAAGCTAATGAAATATAGCGAGTTTCTCGACACACTGGTTCAAACTAATCCTACATATTTTGGCAAGGGAGAACTTATCAATGATCTTCCTTCTGATGAAAGACGGACCCTTGATAAACGCATTGAGATTCGCGGGCAAGTCAAGGAGACGCTCGAAAAGATGTTTGATGAAGAACTTAGAAAACTCATCGTGGTTTTGACTGCGCAATTTAGTGCACTAATGAATACTCTTGGTCGCACCATTGAGATTAGCTTTGAACTCGAACAAGCAGTTGAAGCTGTTGAACGCCTAAGTACTTACCTTGAAATCAACAAAAAGAGATTCGCCACTGTCCTGGTGTCAGAATCTTATGGTCTTAACACAGTTGCTCGGGAATCTGCCGATACATTCGTGAATACATTGATGGCTATGAGAGATATATTCGCCACAATCAGCGTGTCGGATGCTGGCACAAAGACTAAAATTACCGAGTTTATCGACACCCTAAATAAGATTGTTGTTCTGTGTCACGGATTTGCCGATAGATTGACCAACTTCAAGCAGAATATTGCTACTGTTTCTGGGTCTGCCGAAAATGAAGGATGTGAATATATTTACTCGGACGAAAACCGAGTCGGTGCAGGCGAACCTCTAGAGCCAGAAGAAATCAGAACGGGTGCAGCTGAAGCTATGCGCAAGTACACTCCTATTATTTATGATTTGCAGGAAACTATCATGCGATTCAAAATGGTCTTCAACTCTGCTAGAATTAAGCAAAATCTCGAGAAGTCAAAAACTGAACTTGATGCATATTCTGCTAAATATGGCGATCTTCGCAGCAAGAGTGTCGCTAGCAGAATCCAAAAGATTAGAAAGTGGCACGAAGACCGCAAAGCTGAATTGGACAGAGTACCCGAGTCTGTTATGGACAAAGCCACTGTTACGAAAATCCATGAATTCCTCTTCTTCCAGAGAGATACCAAGATCAGTTTCTGGGAAACCGTAGAAGCTATCGATGAATATCTGCGGTTGTTCACTGATGGAATTGTTAAAAATCCACAAGAAGTACGAGACATCAAGAATATGTTAGATGGCGTTGAGTTGATCTATGATTGGTATTCAGCAAGTTCTGGAGCAGCCGTTCACAAGCTGTTCGATGAATTTCCCGCATATCGTGAAGGAGATGGACTTGATGTTGGAGACAAACATACTGCTTCTGGCTCAGTTCCCGGTCACTTTACGGTTGACGCCAGTTCCGTTTATAGGGATATCGACGACGACATCCATTATATGGAAGCTGTGCGCGAGGAAAACGAGAACTATATCCGCGATCCAACTGATGTTGTCAAGCATTTGCCTGGTAACCCCTATTTAGTACGAGACTTGGGCGCTGACTTCAAAGGACGAGAATATATCCAGAATACACTTGAGGGAATGGTTGCTTTGAAGAACATTCTTGCGGCTTTCCTTAAGATTGGCGAAAGTTTCGGTGGACAGGAGTTATACAAGAAAGTATTCATGAAACCCTCGAAGATTTATGAGAACTTGTGCAACTATATCGAAGCTAGCGCTATCTCAATGGGCAGCGACAATTCCACTGTACTTTATGTGCAAGGTCAAGTTGAGGGCAATGAAGACAAAGACGGAGTAGACTCTCTTAGAAGTTATCTGAGAAAGAGTAATCCTGAATTGGCTGCAAAGATCCAAGGGCGTTTCTCGATGAATCCAATGGAAAGAGAGAGCCTGTCTCGTGAAGTTGCAGGTTTGCAACAACTTCGTATTATTGACATTAACGAAGCTGAGCTTCTGCGCCACAAGTATGATGAATTCATGAAATATGTGCTTATTCACAGATTCCTCAAGAAGCTCGATCGCGTTAGCAACCCACATACAGTTCTGATTAGATATCCTACTGCGAAGATTGATCAAACAACTGATTCATTCTTCACCAAATTGGCAACTTTCCCTGCGACTGATGCTCAATTCACACGTAAAGTACTTGAAAGCAAAGCAGATGCGAATATGTTGCTGATCGCCAACAATCTAGTAGATACCAAAAATACTAAGACTGAAAAGGCTCATGCTCTATACACTGGATGGGATCGTGCGACAATGACAGCTTCGCAAGTAACCTTTATTCGTTCGATTGCTGCAACAAAGGATGGTTTGCCTCTCTCCGGTACTTATACAGCACAATTGCAACGCGGTCAGCAAAACTATACATATAATGCTGCCGAAGATAATAATGGAATTGCCGGACTGGCAGCCGGTCAAAGAGATCCCGATGTTCACGGAGCCGCTGGTGCTAATGACTCGCTTGCCTTACCTTATTCTCTGCTCGCTACAAGAGCTCCTATTCCTGGTGGATACACCACATCTGTATACAATAGATTGAAGGATCCTTCTACTCGGCTTCATAAGATGATGGAACGTCTAGAAAATGCGGGTATGTATGACTACGAGCCTATGCCCATGGTTTATAAATACGAGCAGGTAAACAACATATGTGAAACAGAGCCGTGGTACTTTTTCCTTGAAGCAGAAATAGAAGCAAATAGAGGAGTATTTTCCAAAGTAATAAATAAAAGATTGTTCTTGGAACGAGCAAAAACCACTGTTGCTACGGCAGCTTTAGGAGCCGCTATAATATTAGCAGTTGGTAATGCTAATGCTCCTGCAACACCTGCTCTAGAGACATCAGCTGATACTATTTGTTCCCACGCAGATGGTATTACCAGTACAGCTGCAGATCAACTAACTGTTCGAAATGAAATTGTCGCAATATGGGGAAGTTTATTGAATGGAATTACGCACTTAACTGTCAAAAAGTACTACATTCCCCGATTAGGTTATCTCAACCTGGAAGCCATTTCTAAAGTATCTCATGGTGGCCATCTTCTGAGTAAACTAGTTAATAGAAAGAAGATCGAAAATGCTGCCAAAGCCGTAGCATCGAATTCAGACTTTTTAACAGCATTGGGAGCCATTAACGTTAACGTCACGAATGCAGATATTGTTTATATTGAGAATTTACTTGAAAATCTACTACTTCATGCGGTGTTAGATAACAAATCTGTAAGTGGTCTGATGGCTTCAGTGTTAACCTCCTGGGCAGCACTGGCCCCGACATTCTACACCCTAAATGGAATTGAATATACCCGTGCCACTCCGAGTAACATTGATCTGACTACATTCTTTACTGCTGCAAATGCTAATAATAATACACTCATCCAACTACTTGCGAGAGAATTAGGAATCGAAGTCGCCGATATGTCAGATTGGTTAAAGTTCCAGAAATCCCTCATCGGCAATACTGGACTCGGACCGAATAACTCTGTCTTTAAGTACATGAATCGTTTCTGTAATCTAGTTGGAAACGGAGTGTTATTCTCAGTACCTGATCTTGTATCTAGTCCTACTATTTTAACAGAATTTGAAGGGAATGTAGGAGACGGGGTCACTGATTGCCTTGGACCTAACTTCCATACTTCCATTGCAACTACCATTGCACCTGTAAATGCGCCCAATAAAAAGTATAGGGCATTCGGTTTACCCGATGTAAACACCCTAGAAAGACTGACTCCTTTAGAAGTTGCCGAGTTGTTCTTAAACTTTAAGGAAGACATCGAGACTTATGAAAGAACAATTAAGCCAGAGAATACAGTATACTTTGGCTCTGGTCCGAACAATATTACCGATACTAGATATGCAAGAACTTATTACTTGAACGGCGCTGGAGCATTGTCGGATTTGAAAGAAACCAGACAAAGTTCTACTATCACGGATGATCAAACTATTAGAGCCATTATTGCGAGCGGCAGATCTACCGTAAATAGGGAACGTATAACTTATGCTAATAGAGCATGGAAAGATTTCCTTAGGGGAATTATACATGTGTCTAAAGATAAGTCAAATGCACAGATAACGGCTGGATACGACAATTTGTATACTATCAACAGAGATGGTGCTAATGCTGGTATCGGAGGAAATGCCCTTGCGAATGCAGAATTAGCCGCTAGTGTTGGGAATAATCTTACATCTGCTGGTTCTTCTTATGCAAATTGGCAAACTGTTGAAAACACCAAACTTGGAAATACAAAGAAAACTGCAGCTGCACTTCTACCATTCTTCTTCGGAGTTACAGATTGCAGACCTCTCAGACCAGGTCGTGATAATGGAGCCGGCATTTATGGTCAAGGAGATGCTCTGAGCATCGTACTCGATCGCGCTGGAAATCTCGGTCTTACTGATTTGAGACCTACATCCTTCGTAAATATGTTGAGAGCCCTTCCTAAGGCGCTTAACAAAACATATAAACACAAGCCTTATATAGTTGCCAACGGGGCTAGATGGGATGCTGCCGTTGCCGTTATTGCTCCTGGACAACCTGGTGCAGGTAGCTTAACATTCGATCATTTAAATCCCGATACCGTATCCAGTAACAAACTAAAGCACATAGTCGAATATGTTTCGGAAGCTGTTAAGAACATCCAAAGAGCAACTTTGATTCATATCTTAACTGCTCTGAAAGATGCTGACATTAATATCTTTGACCCTAACTTTGACCCTGCCCGTAGATTGACCGGTATGGCAAATCAAGCTCAATTTAATTTGGAACTTCCAAAGGCTCAGAAAGATATCACCAAACGAATGGAAGAAATTATTACCGAAATTAAGGGAAATAATTTTAAGTCCGTCAATCAATTGCTTCTTGCTGCTGGTTACACTTATGCACCAGTTACATGGTCATGGAATGCAGGTGGCGGGAATGTAGATAGGACTCCCGGGGCCGCCGCGAACCTAGATACCCTTTTCACAAACGATGTAGTAGCAAAAATTATCAATGAGGTCAAATCTGCAAGCGATAGTGATGTCAAGAAAGTTATCGATATTATTACCAACCCAACTGGTGTTGCTGTCGGCGATCTTCCCGCAGCCAAATCTTACAATCTTAGGAAGCTTACATTCGGAGTCGCTGCAGGCGCAATTACAGCTGGATGCATCGATGTTAACGGAGTTGTTAATACAACAATCATAAGAGCAGTTGCTACTACCGGTACTAATGCTGCCCCCGCTGGTAATGAAAACGTTGCCCCCCCTACTTTACACTTTGAGAATCTGCGAGTTACATTAGCCAGGGAGCCGATTTACTCTTGTGTAGATTCCAGTAAAGACCCTTACGCAGAAGGATCAGCTGACGACCTCATCAAGATTATCGATGAATACGCAACTGAGATTGTTAACAAATTACCAAGATATGTAGATATCATACCTCGAACTACAGCTGCAGTTCTTCTACCTATATCCCCCATATTCACGGTCGTCGTGCAAAATACACCACAAGTGCGTTTGGGTGTTACCATGGGATATGAACAAGAAAGGAGTGCCGATGAGATTGCCAAACTAGAAAACAGAAAGAAATATGGAATTTACATGCGCAGTGTAATTAAGGGACTGCAAGGTGTCAATATTGGCACTGAGGGGCAAGAATTTGAACGTGAAGATAGATTCTTTGTACATCTCATGAAAGCTATCGCAGCTAAGGTATTCACCGTGATTGGCACCTACGATTTACTCGAAAGACCAGGAGAAGTATTGCCAAGTGCATCTACTAGACTCATTCTTGGTGGTTCTGAGGATAGCATTTTCAGTGGCGGATACGATGTACCTATGATTGACCCCGAAGCACTCGACTTGTACGTTCGCATTCCACTTCTGGTGCAGTTTTACAAAAAACTATTTAGCCCTGATCGTGGAAATGCAGGAGATTATGCTTCAGTCGACACACATAAGATTGGCCTCGTTGCCGATTCTGATGGACCTTATGGTCAGTTGTTGTTTATGATGTTCCATAAAATCTCAGTTTCCGATATCTCCACATTATCCGATGTTGAAATTGGCGAGATTATCAAGCAAATCAACGTTATTTACCAGGAAACAAAGAAAGCAAATGGATCTAACTTTGTTAAACTCGCCATCGACGGACTTGTAAATGAAGTCAATCGTAGATATGGTGTTGTTCGCGCCGATTCTGTTGACAAATACAATAAGCAGTTCGTTACTGAATCAGCTACTCTCGACACCACAATCGAACGAAACTCCAGAAATTATGCGATTTTGCCCGACGAGAGCGCTGACTTCTCTTCTAGTGGTATTCCACCAAGCAGAACATTGTCAGGTCTTGCCTCAATGGGAGTTGCAAAACAAGAAATGGAAAATCACGACATTTTCCGAGCACATGAATATCTATTTTATAAGTTCAGGTCACTGCTCGATAAACAATTCCTTGAGTCAAATACCGAAATTAAGGATCTTGGAGTAGACAAAGTCATGCGCGGAAAGGGAAAGCCAACCAGTTTCAAGAGTTCGATTTATGCGACCAAGAAGAAGTTGCTAAAATCGCAAGACCCCGATGAGAAATTTAGAATTGTTGCTGGTCTTCTCAGAGGTTCTATTACCCATAGCAGATACGATAGAGTAAAGATTGCTACTTACCATGAAACAGTAGTTGCCGGTACTAACGCACTTGCAGCAGTCACAGCGCTACTTAATCAATGGAAGGCTCGCGTCCTTATGCTTGACATTGACATGCTGGCTAAAGAATTGCACAATGCGTTCAAGAATTTCCCTAATACAAAACCCACAATTACTGGGGGTGTGCCGGCAACCGATAACGATAATGGTGTTCTAGCTAATGCTGGCGGACTTCGTTCAGTTCTTGTTAAGATTGTCGCAAGTAAGTTCTATAGGGGTAACTTCGATGGAATTAAATTAACTTCATCTCAAGCAGAGTTAGCCACATATATTCTGTCTGATGGCGCCGGTACACACAATTCTGCCAACAAGGGTCCTGAAATTATTTCGGAAGCGTTCTACAAGGGATTATTCCGCAGCTCGGGAACGGCTCCACAAATCGATTCGACCACTTCAGTTGAAGGTATTAAGGAAATCATCTTAGATAACTTTGATATAAGTGGACTCTTCTCGGAACTTTACAGCCTTCTCAGTGGAGTTAGCAACGATACTATGGACCTAGTTAAGACGACCGTGTCAGATGGACATGTATATATAAACTTCGCGGGACTCCGAGGTGCAGTACAAACCCTTTACGAAGAAACAAGATACTTCTACGAAATGTTGCGACCATTCATCGACCCCGAAATCCTGAATAAGATCGCAGAGAAAACTAGAATTGGATCTATTTACAATGTACGCGAACAACTCATCGATAAATTACTTATCGGCCGTTCATCTATCGAGGCAGGGACATCTCTCAATATATATCCCAAGTTAGAGGAATTAGCTAAATCTCTCGACTCTACTTTCATCTCATTGAAGGGCAAAAATGCATCATCGATAGTTTCCAGGATAGCAGGCGTTCGTCAATCTGTAATCGATCAACCGGCAGTTTGTGTATCCCCGGATACGTTGTTCGGAAGACTATTCTTCCTCAATACTGGTACAAGTGTGTCAGCTCCCGCAAGAGCTTTATTGTATAATCCAAGTCTATATACCTGGAATGTCAATGAACTCGGTCCAAGTCGATCCATCATGATGGTGTTTAATCAGTTGATAGCCAAATACCTAAATGCATTCATGGATCCAAGTAGTGAAAAGATCTACTCAGCCACAATCGACAGAGTTGTTTATGGAACTGCTAATAGCATTATTTCAAATCCAGACTTGGCGTATCCCGATGGAGCATTGAGTGGCGCAAACTCTATTAGAGTTACAGTCGCCGGTTCAACGACCCCTATTATTGTGACTAAGGATACCAGATACGATTATATCGTCTCACAAAAGGCATTCAAGGACATCTCAGTAGAATTTATGCCTTCTAGAAAGAGTGATGCGTTCTTTAAAACTCGAGCTCCCCCAATCCCGAGTGCCGCAATCTACATGAGTCTTGCTACAATTATCAACAATATTGTCAAGAGCAAACATTCGCTTACTGGAGCCGACATCTATAAAATCACGAATATCGCAGATGTGCCCTCATTTCTCCGAGATAGATTCAAGAGCCATATGCCCATCTTCAAGAATCTATTTAAGGAAGTCATCGCACAATGTGAGCTATTGCGCAACATTATTAAGAACTTTGGAATTGTTACAACAAATCTTGACGTTTCCAATGTTGCAATCGATAGAAATTCAGGAAACTACTTCAAGCAACTCATGCCTAAAGGTGCAAACATGGACTCCAAGAGCTATGAACTCCTTGGAACAATCATGGATATTGCGGGTAACTTCGTGCAATGCATCGACCAGGTCTTGAGTGAAGTAGCCGACGACCCAAAGTATATGGAGATCAGCCCTAATTTCATCAATGACTATAAATCGGCAAACAAGGGAAAGGAACCAATTATGCCCTTGTCATTCGCGTTGAGATTCCTCATTGAAAATCGTACAGTTGAATCTAAGCCATTCCTCGGTTTGACATTATATGGCACGGCAGCTGATAAATACATGTATGGCATGAGAGGCTTACTTGGACGATTGACTGATAAATTCTCCCTAGCCAATGCACCTTGGATGAAATCACTGTTAGATGAGTTCAATTCATCTATCGCACTATCCCGCGCAGGATTTGACAAGAATCGATCAGAAGCATTTGTCGCGAATTTCGCCGCAATCACTAGATATCTATACACACTTGTGGGTATTCGGGCAAATCTTACATACACGAACGCTGATGGTCTCGGAGTTGAAATGACAAACATCGAACTGGAGAAGGAGACAGGTAGAGGGATGTATAATGGTTCGTTCTTGAGAAGCAGATTATTCAATGATAATCAGACTCTGAATAATAACTCTGGAACTCTGATCAGCAAGGGTACTGCCAATAATAGAACAGTAGTATTTTCACTAGCTCCCAATAACACATTCGACTCCATGATTTCCATTCTTACTTCGACGGATCAGGATGTTGCCCTCAATGATTTGGTGAAGAGAATTACCAAGGATAAATCAGTACACGTACCTAACCCAGAAATAATAAATATCATGGATCTGAACATCGTACCTATCAACGTACATGCCTTGATGCGGGATATTCCCCTGGTCAATATCTACAACTATTCGTACACGTTTGATAGACTTCTCGTGGAATTGATGTACAATGTCAATAACGATTTCGGAAACCTACTGATTCATCAGTTGAATCAGGACAATTCAGGTTCATTTGGCATGCGTGGCATGGAAAAGAGAGCAGGATTCACAGAAGTGGGATTCACTGAAGATGACATTGTCGGTAGAGTAACCAATACTGTTAGAAGTTCCAAAGAACTGTTCTTGGCTCTACTGATTGACCCGTACAGAAAGATCATCACTGATGATGAATATGATTTGGTTAAAAGGCTATTCATCGGTGACACTAATCTTGAGTTATCACGACCCAAATTCCTGAGCGATCAACTGTGGAATAAATCTATGTTCCGCAGTTTGGAAGATACTGATTATCAAGAATCGGGACCTCGCCACAACCGAGATAGCACCCATAATCTCGAGATTGGATACCTAGATGAAGGCAAATATTCCAAGAATGAGCGAGATGAAGTCTACGATGAGGATAAACTGAAGGTGTTCAAGATTAACACTGAATACAATACCATTGTTCAGCTTATTGGCAGACTTAGATTCGACACCAAGTTCATGAGAAATCTGATATTCTTGGTTAACATCTACCGAGTCATGCGTCTGAAGATGCGAAAGGATCTTAGCGATCAGCGCAAAGTTATCAGCCGCGGACATGATGTCACTGCCGAAGAGAATACCGAGTTTGTAAGAAATCAAGTCCAAACTCAGAACATTCCTAGCCGTCGCCGCCAGAATTAATCAAAAACTATA
>Ga0302286_10002240_pt1 | contig 13532 bp, 6 predicted proteins | sample III_Fen_E2_3_FD_198765 | JGI IMG/M metagenome (GOLD analysis project Ga0302286, IMG submission 198765) | Peat permafrost microbial communities from Stordalen Mire near Abisko, Sweden - III_Fen_E2_3 | ecosystem: Environmental > Terrestrial > Soil > Wetlands > Permafrost | place: Sweden: Abisko...
TGATCCAGACCCATATTATTACCTTATATGATAATTCATCACTTTGTATGGCAATTTAGATGCTCCATATGTTTAAATAAATCATTTGTTGAAAGAAATGTAATCTAATATCAATGGAGTTGAAATTGAAACCAATGTAATTTTTAGAATATTTCACTCATCAAGTAAAAAGAAATTAGTGGCACAGAACAACCTAAATTTCGTTTCTGAGTGATATTTTTTTCTTCTAGCTGAAAATTAGGAACATCTGAAGAACAAAAAGATTATTCCACAACCTCAGATTGATTGTCAGATCATTTTAATAGGCTGAGGTCAGCGCTGAAAATAAGAAAATTATTAAATCAACTAAGTTGCAAAGACAAATTAATAATCCTCCTGAAAATCAACTCTAAACTCATAATTAAGAATGTAGGTAGCTGGCTATAAGATGCCTGATCAAAATACGGCCACAGATTTTTTGGAGAAGATCCTTTCACGCAAATGTAAGATCCATCGAAAGTTTTCCTGCTAATATCTCCACCTCAAGCCTTCATAATTCTCACCAAGACTCTGCTTCTAATGTATAGAAGAGCGAAATATTTCATTTAATGAAGCAATATCTATCCGATTGTTACTTTTGGCAACTTCGAATACCACTTTTTTCAATGCCTATCCTAAGTTCTCTGATAGTTCAATTACCCAGAAAATAGGAGACTTAAAAGGTAGTGAAGATAAAATTTCAGCAGATTTATCTTCATTTTTTGATAGCCTTCACTCTGCAGTGTCACAAACAATAGAAAAGGCGAAGAATGCGTCAAAATAAAAACTAGCCACTCTTTCAAATTCATACTAGGATGTATTCAACTCACTAAGTTCGATCTCGAAAATCTAATAATTTTAAGAAATTGTTAAAAATACCAACGATAACGAAGAGAAACTTAAAGAATTCATTTAGGAATAATATTCTTCAATGAATAACTACACTGAGATGATTAGCAATAACCTACTTGAGTATTAGAGGATCTAACAATCTTTCTCTTTAACTGACGCTAACAATAAACTTAGTGATATCATAAGACTCATAGAAGGGATAACCCTTTTTCCCACAATAGCAAATAACTAATAATAATCGCAGCAGCCATAATAATAGAATCTATTCTAATAGCCAGTTCAAAGGTAACAGCTACCTGTCTTTTTACCACCCCAATAATAACTGCAGTAGAAGGAAAAACAACAACAGAAACCACAATAATAACTAAGAGAATCACAACAACAAAAACAACAAAATTAACCTTCTTCTTTAGAATCTGTTTATGATTATTGCAAGTCTTTGTACAAACAGTGTTAAGAAAAATGGAAAAACAACAACAACAACAACAACCTCCTCTTCAACAACCTCCTCTTCAACAACTACGACCTCTACGACTACCTCTTCAACAACTACTACAGCAACTCCTACGAGAGGTGGTAGGCATTAAGTGAATAGAAGAGATAAGAAATACAGAGTTTTCTTAAAAGAGAATTGAACATTACCGACTGAAGAATACTCTGAGAGAATATTTCTTCACTAGTAGCTTCAATGCTTTGCAAGGATTCACAGCACAACTAACAATATTTGTTTGTTTTAGCTGTATCTTAATCAATTTTTTTAAATCAAATAACTCTTCCACAAATTATTAATTTTCCATTCAATCATTGAGTTTTTCAGTATTATTATTTTTGATAAACACATTTGAAAAGTCTAATTGCTGGGGAGGATTAGCTTTCTTATGTCTGTTTATAAATGAGTGTTTTACTATTGCATTTTCACTAAGTGACAGGTTTTACATCTTTCACTTAATTTCACTTTATGCTATGATTCATATTATTCTGATTAACATGCATTTTGAATCATTCATTGCAGATATTTCTAATAAGATCAAGCAAAAAGGAAAAATCAAGACAAACAGATAATACTTTTAACTGTGAGAATCCAAAACCAAGCAATCAGACAAATCGTTGTAAAATCTAGAAGAATTTCCAAATGTTAATACTCCCAGAGATATGCTGTTTTGGATTATCAAGTGAAGATGCACTATTGGATATTTTATAATAAAGAAATATTTACTAATGAATAAAAAGCACTTACATTGTTCAAAAAGTTTTAGCAAATAGCAGGAAATAGCTAAAAGGCGAAAATAGTTTGAAAGCAAAAAAAAAAGAAAGATAAATTGCTGTTAGTTTAATAGATTTAGCATGCTACGACTTCAAAATTATTTTGATTTATTAGTTACTAAAATCTATTCGAAAAAAGGCAAAACCAACTCTTCAGCCTGATTTGTTACTAAAATTAAATGTAAAATTTTCTTGTGAAAGGATTTATTTTTCCTAAAAGATCATTTATCGCTTTAATAGAAAAGAGATGGATATTTATTAGTAAAAAAAATACTATTTTCCTTTTTATAATTGCAAGCGAAAGTTTAAGATAAAAAAAGAAATGTTTTTATGTGAATTCAGAAAAGAACTCTAGCTAAAACAAAAAGAATATCATTTTAACTTGTTAACTTCAGATCTCTTGATTTCATCATTCCATAAGATAATTAACTTGAGATGTAAGGTTTAACTTATTTAATCCTCCACTCATCTTTCTAACTCACTCTTGCTGATTTTATGTACCCAAGCTTAAATATCTTTGAAATATGCTAAAGAAATTTCTTGAGAAGAACAGATAATCGAGTTGATAATACTACACCCAACGCAAAAAATAGTGTCCCCCCTAATTTTCGTTTAATGATACTAAATTCTTACATACTGTTTTAAACAGATTATTTTTATTATTATTCATGCAGGTACGTTTATGACTAATATAAAAAATAATCCCCATGATAAATCAGGCGATCACTCTGCTTCATAAACAAACACAAATATTTGTCAGCAAATGAATGAGAGAGAAATAGCATATGATGGCTGTGATAGATCATATTAATAGTAATAACCCTTCATAACTACCAAAACAAAGTATCATAGTCTCCACTGAAAAAGTACAGAGTTGACTATAAAACTGTCAAATTGTCTATTGATTAATCGTTTAAACTAGCAATATTCTTTGCTGGGAAGGAATAATCAAGCAATATTACTATTCTGAAGATCGATAATCATATCTCAACTCATAAATTAGGGTTTCAATCCCTTTTGCAAATTCAACACAGTAACACAGAAACAACTGGAAACTATCTTCATTTTTCTCTTTTTTTCCTCATACATGCATCATTTGCAATTACCAGCCACTGAGATAAATCATTGGACAGTGTCGCCCTTAGGTGGAGCTAACACTGCTTCCAAAGGATTTCACCAAAACAGCAGTCTTCTTAAAAACAACTCCAAGAACAATAATCTTCCTGTTTCTCAATCTATGCCATCTACAACTTAAACCAACAACAAAAGGAAAGGTAAATCATTCAAATATTTCAAATGTGCTACTTCCGCCTTGATTGATGCTCCCATCTAAGCTGCTTTTTCTAATATTTGAAGTGCTAGCTCGCAGTACAATGCACACAAAATTTCCATCCATCGCATCACCTAAAATATCTAACTCGCAAGTGGAATCATTACGGAGTAGCGACGGAATGAGAGGCAGCACAGGGATGAATTGTTTCCCTTACGAAATGTCTAAAGGTGAGTAAGCAGTTGCTATGAAAATGAGTGATTAACATACGATGATATACAAGTAAAAAGTGATGAAGTAGAATTAAGTTATCAAAATGAGATTGTTTAAGAATGCTGAGCAGGATCAAACACACTTAGGGTTTGCATAAGCTAAATCGTCTTTGGATAACAGCAGAAGCACATCGATAATATCTGGGTTGCAAGGTATGAGGATATTAACACAGCAGAATAATAATAATAATGAGTAGACTATGAGTTTGTAAAGATAGACAATACAAGAAAACAACAACAGCAGTTTATTTATTGGAAAGAACACATCAACTGCTCCTTGCGTAGAAGCACCATCGTTAGCAGTGTCATACTAATAATAGCTGCTGTAAGTAACTACACGTTTATAAGATACATAGCTAAGAATGTATGGAATATCAGCGAAGAACAAAAAGAATATTAATCTCTTCAAAAGTAGTAATAATCCATTTAGTAGTAGTAATCCACCTGATCTGGAACAACTCAAAAACTCATAAGTTATTCTCTCAAACTATTCAACTCTTAGATAGCCATCTTAAGCTGTTGTAGCACCAGTAACTTAGCAGATTAAAACGAATAATCCATTTCGTTTACTTGAAGTCAGGGGATCAGCGAAAAGCAACAATAACAACAACAGTGGGTATATTTAATTATTATCAGTGAATGGTGTTTAGTAAGGGAATTCTAATCTTCTTGGAAGTTCATTACCTTCTTCTATTAGCACATCAAGCAGTCCTTTGCCGTTGAGTAATTTAAAAAGTTTATTAACTGGCAGTACAATGACTGGGAGTGCTTAGCCAAGTGAATCAATTGGGTAATTGAAAGGAATCATGGAGAAGAAATAATTCAAGGAAGATAGAGATAATGAAGATGTGGAAGCTATGAAAGGATAGGAGAACACTGTGAAAAGAGGAAATAAAGAGAGAGTGAAGTTTAGAATCCATGGAGAAGGAGAAGGCAATGATGCGGAGGAGGCTAAAAAGAATAATGGAAAGAATAATTTAACAGAGAATGTGAAGGTATTAAAAGATGATTGTAATCTAGCAGTGGAGGTTCTCAGAGAAAGTTTCAGTAGCTATGATGAAGATGAGAATGAAAGTGGTCTTGAGGAAGATCAATACAACAGCGAAGAAGAATATGAACAACTCTAGAACTCAGGGAAAGATGAAGATAAAAAGGAGATTTAAAATGAAGAAGAAGAAAAAGATATTGAAAAAACGATTAATTTCAAAGAACAACAATAGCGAGAAAGAGCAGAGAAGCGAGTTATTTCAACGATTATCAAATAGAATACTAAAGCTTAGAGTCATACTTCAAATACTTATGCCCCAATGTCATAACATCTCACGTTAACTTACAAGCAGCAAGAGCATTCTGTACACGTTTAAAACTAATCTGAGAGTATTCTTATGGATGTTTTCGATGAAGATTCCTGTAACGGGAAATATAATTGGCGCATCAACGATGTTTTGATAGGGGCTGGTTCGATGGGCAGGATATACAAAGTATTCTGCTCAAAAGCAGTGAAGAACTTCGCGCTGAAGGTTATTCAGCTCAGAGATGGTAGCTTTGAAGGCGATGAAGCGAAACATGCAATAAATGAAATGCTAATCTTGAGGAGACTCAGGAAATAGCCAGAAGTCATTCAATTGTATGATGCCTTTGCGTTGGAAAAATCTTCATGTAAGAGAATTTCTTGATTGTTCAATATTCTTCCTGATTTCTTATGTGTTTTTGTATGAATACAACAGTTAAGGCAATCGTTCTCGTGCTGGAATATTGCACTTGTAATCTATTAGAAATCGCTAGATTCCGTAAATCCACTAGCAAGCCATGGACGGAGGAACAACTAATGTGTATATTCAAGCAATTACTCGATGGCGTTGAGTCTCTAAAGTCAAAGAATGTCTGCCATCGAGATATTAAAACTCAGAATATTCTCTATTCTTCTATCGAGAATCGGTATAAACTCGGTGATTTCAGTGAAAGCAAAGTCATCGAGCATGGCCATGACCCGTAACAGCAAGAAAGCGAATAGCAGCAACCTGATGAAGGTGAACACAGCTTCAGAGGGACAATTAAATTTTTATCACCTGAATTATCCGTAGCGATGAAGCACAACTAAGATGTCTGCTTGTACAGTCCATATCTCAGTGATTTATATTCTCTTGGGATATTGTTTGTTGATCTGCTAGTTGGATAGAATATTATGTTCTAAGTAGCTCAGCAGCAAAGCATAGATGCAGAGAAGAACAAAGAGAAGGAGAAGAATAAGAATAATCACAACAAAAATAATCACTTTTCAGCGAATAAAATATATTTGAATACTATTATTGATTTCTGCAAGCAATCGATTGCAAAGAATGTGCTGCCTGCAGCTTGCGCTGTTATATTATCTCTGCTGAATGAAGTGCCATCGCAGAGAACAGAATACAAAAGGCTTATGACTAATTATGAACTTCGTAAAGATATTAGACATACTTAAGGAGGGAATGATAAAGAAATTGCACTGGTAATCGAGACAAAACGAGAGGATTAGATTAATGCTTCGTAGATTAAAAGAGCTGAGAAACTGTTTGTAATCGCATAAGGCTATAAGCGAATACTCAAATTAGATCAAGCAATAGAAGAATACAAACAAGCTATGCAAGGTAATTAGTTTTAAATTATCTAATATTCTTAATGGCATGTATTCTTTGTCTTATTATCAAACAGTTGTCACGACTATGAAGACAAAGACAATACGCTCTAAGGCATTGTTTTAAATAGGCAAATGTTACCAGCGATTGGGGTAGTTCAAGAACAGCTTAGAGTTTTATTAGGATTGCTGTAATTTTAGGAAACAAATCTACAAACCGGAAAGCAGGAGAATGGGTAAACAAACAAACATAAATCAAGAAAGAATTTGAATTAGCTGTGTCTAAATGGTTAAATATTTATTATTTTGTTGTGACTTTATTCACAGGTGAAGCCTTGAACGCATTAGGTATTGCTAACTATAAACTTGGAAACTACTTGGAGGCTGAGAAGTAATACGAAGAGAGTCTGAAGATTGCTGAGAAGAAATACGGTGAGAGACACGTTGTGATTGCAAGCATGTACAACAATCTTGGTTCAGTGAATTTCAGTCTGCATCGATTCAACGAAGCGATCAGTAATTTCAAGAAATCTATGGACATCCTCAAGGCAATTAGATTAGATAAGAGCATACCAGAGACTCTCAGTAATCTCTCAGTAAGCCAACACCATCAAATAACGAATTATTTCAGTTTTCCTTTGCATTTTCATTAATTATTGTCTGCGATTATGTGTGCATTTAGATGGTTTACGCTGCGACTAAGGACATCCCTGCAGCAAAGAAAGGTTTATTGAGTGCTGAAGAATAGACGATTTAATATTTCGGGAAAGATTCAAGTAAACTCATAAATATCTACAAGAATCTTGGATAGATATTTAGTCTCTCAGCTGATAAAGCTTCCTAAGACAGCATAGAATAAGCCATAGAGTATCTACTTAAAGCAGAAGCACTAATTGCTAGCCATTATGGTACTGATCACTACACTCTCCCTGAAGTTTACAATTTACTAGGGGATGCATTTGTCCGCAAAGGAGATTACACCAAAGCCAGTGAATATCTCCTGAATAATTTAGAACAATTGCAGAAATCTAATAACTTTGCAGCTCTATGCTAGACATACTCTTCCCTCGCTGCACTTGAGGGTACTTAGAGTCATTTTGATAAAGCCTAGGAGTATTTCTAGAAAATACTGGATCTCAGTGAAGAAATCAATTTAGATGAAATCAAACAAGCTGATTATAATTACAATATCGCTTGTTTATGTCTCTACTAGAACAACGCACAAGAATCATTGGTGTATTTCTACAAAGCACTCAGCTTGTATAAGAATAATGACGATGATCACCCAAACATTCCGATTATTGAAACTAATATTGCCAAAATTAACAATAACTAGAGATGAAGGAGAGAAAAAGAGAGAGGTGGAGTTGAATTCAAAGAATAAGATGAAGTAATATGCATCTTCGAATAAGTTTAAATAATTGTATTGCACTTGATGATTGTTTAATAAACTGTATTTGTTCTGTATTTTTTTTGTTGGAATTATTGGCAAAAATGATTGGTTGGAAAAACCATTCAAATTGAATAGATTTGCAGTATTAGTTTATGATAATCCTTGATCTACATCAGATTTTTTAATAATGACGGCAGATAAGGCTCAATGATTTTAACTCTTTGGTTGTTTTAATAGTCCCTGATCAAAATATTCCCATGAGATAATTAGACTTCTATTAAAATTTTCTAGAGAACAACCTCTAAAATCAGATTTTTAGCTGTTTTATCGAGTAGGAGTATTCCCCAGATAAGTTAACACAAAAATAAGTTTATTGTAAGCACTCTATTTCTGATATATATCTCTCTCTCATATTGTTTGGTCATATACCTACCCAAGCACATCAGAAAATGATGCAATTCAAAGACATCTCCAAACTGAGGTTGAAGGAGGAGTTACTTTTGTCAATAAAATGCTCAATCAAGCTCAAACAAGAGAAAAAACCTATTATTCTTCAGTTCTTCAACTCCTACTTGAAGGTAGTAGAACTATCAACACACAAATTGCGAAAATAGTCAACCCACAACAATTTCAAAATGGACATTACTTTTTTTCTCAAGAACAGGTGGTTGACGAAGCGTCTCTTAACTCCCTTGGGATCATCCCCATCTCTGATTACATCAGGATCGAATGGATAATTCGTGAAGGATCAGAGACACAGAATGCATTTGATCGATGCGAAGGCTTTCACATTGACAAAGATGATATCTACGCATTATCCAAAGCAGCCTAAGAAAAAGAATCTGCGAGTTAACTTGACCCTTTAGTTTCATAGAATTCCAAAGGAGACTACGATTGGAAACAGAAATCACGCACGATTAGTGAGCACAACGATAAACTAAGGAATTCCCATCAGAATCTAGATGGCAAATGTGAATCAGCGTTTAAGTAGAATTTAGCTGAAATTGAGCTCTTTGAGGTATCTCAACTCAAGAAAGCGTACAATTACTTTGCACCGCGCGTGATAATGAAATAGTTCCATGATCACTACAAAGCAATCAAAAAATTAGGCAAAGGATCATTTGCTTCTGTAAACAATTTAGATTATTTTAAAGGTAAAGGGTGTTGTTGATGTTTGGTTTGTTTCTTCAAAGGTTTATTTGGTGTCGCACAGAGAAACTGGAAAATAACTTGCTATTAAAGCATTTTTGAAAGATAAACTCTACTTAGAAGATAAAGGGCCTGTAAAAAAATGATATTTTGTTTGTTGATAATACTTTACCTTGCAACTTAATTTGATATTTTCGTTTGAACTTGAAATCACTAAAAGGAAGCATTCTTCAATGAGATTAACATCATGAAGTAAATAAATCACTACCATCTACTCAAACTTTATGAAGTCTGGGAGAGTACGCATAGTTTCTATTACGTGATTGAGCTTGCAAATGGAGGATCGTTTATGGATCGGATATAGCAAGCAAAGAGATCGAAAAGGAAGGGTGGTTTGGATAAAGAAGGTGCATTTAGTGAGATCGAAATCAAATAATATTTAAAGTAGATGCTAGAAGGGATTTAGCATCTGAAAGAGAAGAGAATTCTGCATAGAGATATCAAACCAGATAATATACTTCTCAGAAAGATTGCTCTCCCTAATCAAAAGGCACAAAATAGCAAATAATCCGAGGGAAATCAGCAGCATCAGCAGCAGTAGTAGTCATATTAGTATGAAGTACTTCTAGTTGATTTCGGTTTGGGTTCTTCATTAGATGTCAGAGAGTTTCTATTTCCGAAATGTGGTACTCCAGGGTATGTAGCACCGGAGATTATTAACCTCAAAGGAGATCTCTCCAAAGTAATCTCCTGAACTTTGACTTTTTGATCTAAATTATCCTGTTTTTGGTTTTTTCTCAAGGCCAAATACTCAACTCAATGCGATGTATTCTCAGTTGGTGCTGTGTTCTACTTCATGTAAGAACCAACATCCATCCCTTCTTGAGTTTGGCTTTTTTTCTTCTCAAACTGATAATTTGTTTTGTCAAGGCTAACTTTGAAGCCGTTATTTTTAGGGTCTTCTACAAAAGAAACCATCGATATGAACAAAAAATGCTTGATAGACTTTAACATCCCCGAACTCAAAGATTATGATAAAGAAAGTAAGGAAATAAGAGTACATTTCAACATTGTGCTGAATTACAGCATTAATTCAAATAATATCTAATCCTTTTGTGTTTGTGTTGTTTTTCTCCAGCAATCGATTTACTCCAGAAGATGCTAGAAAAAGAACCAAGCTGCAGAATAGACCCTAAATCAGCTTTAAAGCATCCATTCTTTAAGTGTCTCGATTAATTCTGCTTTGATGAAGATTTTATTGTCCCTGAGGATACACCGACATAGATCTCCAAGACACTGAAGTAGTTCAGCTAAGAGTAAATGACAACATTTTATTTGAAATTCTCTAAAATATTCTTAATTTTGTCAGAACATTTGACATGTCAAAGATAAATTCCCTGATAAATAGCTCGATGAGATCGTCTTTGAGTACTAGCAACTAAGCTATTAATAAGAAAGAAGATCATAGTTCAATATTACTTCTCTCCTTTTTGAATAAAGAACCTATTAGCCCAGATATGACCAACAGAAGTTAATAATCTCCTTTACTTCAATTTGATCTACTTGGTCGATCTCCTAAACAGAATAATAGTAGTTTTTAAGAGTCATTTTCACTGACAGATAAGCATTTTGTGAATAAAAACTAAAATGTCTATGGAGATGTAACGAAACTCATGATTTCACAACATAGTTTTGAAACGGATAAGAATGGTTCTGATTCTGTTATTTCCAGACAGGAAAGTTAATTATCGAGTTAATCCAATTATTCTTTGAAAATGAAGGCGCATTATTTGAATGTGCCAAGTGGTGGAAGTAACAGAGATAGCTCTCCCAAGACGAAGAAGAAGTAATATCGATTTAGAACGAACACTATCGAAGAGAAACTGCAAGGATCCAACAACAACATTAATAATAATTTTAGTAATAATAATCCTAATAGCATTAACTTAACATTGAGCACTGTTATTGCAAATAACATTATCGATGGAAGAACAAAATCTCCTTCTCGATTCCGTGTTGATTTCGAGAAATCCCGAGCAAGTTACGATTAATTTGAACAAGCAATCCAATCAAATCGAACAGAAGAATCCACGAAGGAGCAAGACATAACTGGCAGTATTAATCGATCTCCTAAATTATTTGCCTCGAATAGACTTGGAATGAAGCAGAGAGATTAAATAATAGGCAGCTCTAAGTTCTGCCAAAAATAAGGCACACTTGAGGAATAGTTCTACAGTGAAATTTGAAAAATAATAACAAATCTAAATGTGCAATACTAAATGTTTAAAATCAATGTAAACTCTACGAGACAATGTGTTTAAAAATGAGTTATTACAGTCATAACATTTCCTCTTTTTAGAAGATTATTTATTTAGATTATTTGTACTCAACACAACAGACACATCTCTCACAACGCAGATGAAAAAGTCACTGCTATAAGAATTCCAAATAAGGCAATCAAAAAGTTTTTGTTTTCAATGTATTTGAAAATGTCGTTTTAACTTGGCACTGTGCGTGCAGGGAGAGTTGTGTTTTTAAGGGTCTTAAGGAGTTAAACACTGTCTAAAGTAGAAGAAGATTCAGTGCAGCTAGAAGAATCGTTGCTGGATGTTGCAGGACAAGAAGATTTAAATGGGCAAGCAGATTAGGTTGGTTATACTGGGGCTGTTTGTGCTGAAGTTGACGTTGTTGTGGCTGTTGTTGTTGAGCTTGTATTTGACTAAGTTTCATCTTTAGTTATTGATGATTTCTCTGTAGTTTATCTCTGTGTTTATTCTTGTTTCTTTTCAACCTTCTCCTCTTGAGCTGCACTAAAACTAGGAGCAGTGGTTGCTTGGACATTCACAACAGCTGGAATTTAATTTGAAGGAACCACTTCCTGAGCAATCTATGGCACTTCAGATCCTTTCACAGTTGGAGTAGCTACAGCAGCAACACTTGGAATGCCAGCAGATTCCTAAACAATTTCTTGCTTTTCGATTTTAGGAGGTTCTACTACCACAGGTGATTCAATAATTGCAGTTGGAATCTAAGTAACTTTCGTTTCTTCAACCCGAGGAGAAGAATCAATAGATGCCTTGAATGGAGATGCAGGTGCATATGATTATGAAGGCTATACTTCCGGTACAGGTTAGTGCACTTCAGGCTAGGCAACTTAATCAGGAAAAGTCTGTACAACAGGTGCTACAACTGCTACCTCAGCAATTTTTTCTGCTTCTTTTTTCTTCAGAACCTCAGCATCACGCAATAATTATTCTTATTTTGCAGCTTCTTCAGCTTATTCTTATTCTTCTCTTTGTTTTTGTTATTGAATAACATTGAGTCTTTCTTAGAATTTTTATTATTCAAGTTACTTTTCTTATTCATATCTCTACGCCCTTAAGAGATCTTCTTACTTCTATTGAGCAATGTAGTCAACTTTTGGAAACAAATAAATCAATAAATACAAAGGTTATCACTCAATATTCTTAGGATATTGCATGAATTCATCAAATAATTTAAGTTTACTGTCTTGAACGACATTTTGGAGAGTCGTTTATGAAGTGATTTAACTCTCAATAGGAAGATCGCCTATGGTGTCGTAGACAAGCGAGGATCCAGCTTGATCCTCATCTGAGAAGAATATCAAGGCTTCACCGTTTCCTAAAATAATTCTTTCAATGTCACCTGATTTAGAGTATGTCTCGTAGATGTCCTCGATCTTAATCTACTGAGTCAGACCCTGAATATGCACAATTCTATCTTCTTCTTCTCCAATATTCATTATTTTTTCTTTTTTTCTTCTTATGAAATTGTTCTATTTGTTCCTTTTATTGACTTTATTATTATTTTCCCTAATCACCCCAGAAATATATTAATACACACACAGACACTTCAAAATCCCTTTTTTTAGAACAGAAAAAGCTCTTACGTACTATTTGCACAAACACACTTTTCAACTTAGCTTCTGTCTTGTTTTGACAAAGCATTGAAACTATAATCAGAGCAGATGATTTCATTCCTCTTTTATCAGAAAAAATTGATTCAGCGAAATGGAAAATACAATGCTCCAAATGAAAACTTATTTTTAAGCTTCAAATTGATAATATTTAAAAAAAAGAGACTCTTAATCTTTATTGTAGTTTCTGTTTATTTTATGAAATAATTCCATAAGTTTATCATTTTTTTAGATTCGCTTTTGGAATCAAAAACAAATAGTAAATTAACTCTCATTTTTAGTATTTTATTCAAAAATTCACTTTAAAAAACTTTTAATGTTTTTTTTGAATATTTATTGTCAGAGCAATTCAATATTAAATATTATTCTGAGAAATTCAGTATTTGCTCCAATCCTGAAAATTACAATCATGTATTTGATGTTGGGAGGATCGAGATTTTCCAACTAATTTTTTCTTCTTCTATCGGGTTGCAGCTTGCTCACCTTTCATTCCTGAGAACACTTCTATTTAAATAATAGTTTTTTTTATGATTTTGCCTTGATTACTCAGGTGTTTTAAACATTTTAAACAACCAATAATCCTTTTCTAAAGAGAATACAAAACAATCAAGATAATTTAAAAATAAAAGAAAATAATTCAATTGCTGTTTTGCTAAAATTTTTAATCCTTTGTAAAGGTTCTTTTGTTGAATCGCTCTTGGATTCTGAATTTGCTTCTATTTGAACTAATAATTAACTTAAATGTTCGATTATTTGATTGATTT
>Ga0302286_10002244_pt1 | contig 13520 bp, 13 predicted proteins | sample III_Fen_E2_3_FD_198765 | JGI IMG/M metagenome (GOLD analysis project Ga0302286, IMG submission 198765) | Peat permafrost microbial communities from Stordalen Mire near Abisko, Sweden - III_Fen_E2_3 | ecosystem: Environmental > Terrestrial > Soil > Wetlands > Permafrost | place: Sweden: Abisko...
GCATCACCCGCGCTATGCCGGCCTATCGAATGGGGCGCCGATATCGTTGTCAATTCGGCAACGAAATACATCGGCGGGCATGGGACGTCGATTGGCGGGGTGATCGTGGATGGCGGGAAGTTTGACTGGGAGAAATCCGGGCGCTTCAAGGATTTCGTGGAGCCAGATCCGTCGTATCACGGCGTCTCGTACACCAAGGCATTCGGGCCTTTGGCGTTCATACTCAAGGCGCGGGTACAAGGACTGCGCGACACGGGCGCGGCGTTGTCGCCATTCAATTCGTTTTTGCTGCTCCAGGGCGCGGAAACTTTGCACTTGAGAATGGAACGCCACTCGGAGAATGCTCTGAAGGTAGCGGAATATCTCGCCCGACATAGCGACGTGGAGTGGGTTAACTATCCCGGGCTTCCGACCAGCAAGTACTATGAGCGGGCGAAGAAGTACCTGCCTACCGGATCGAGTTCGCTGGTTACATTCGGCATCAAAGGCGGATTTGAGGCCGGTAAGAAGTTCATTAACTCCGTGCAGTTGTTCAGTCTGCTGGCCAACATCGGCGATGCGAAGTCATTGGTGATTCATCCGGCTTCGACGACGCACCAACAGCTCTCAGAAGCGGAACAGCGTGAAACGGGGGTGACGCCCGAAATGGTGCGGCTCTCGGTGGGCATCGAGGACGTACGCGACATCATAGCGGACCTGGAAAACGCGCTGCAAGTGGCGACGGGCAAGAAGACCTTAGCGCACGCGGCAGGAGCGTAACAGTGGCCGACACTTTACAACCAACCCGGGAGGGCGACTGTACGTTTTCGTACGACGCACCCTTCCGGCTCGAGGGCGGAGGCACGCTGCAACCAGTATCGGTGCGCTACGCCGTTCATGGCGACCTCAACGAACGGCGTGACAATGCGGTGCTGGTTTGTCACGCGCTGTCGGGCTCGGCGCGCGTCGCCGATTGGTGGCCGGAAATGTTCGGTCAGGTCTTCGACCTCTCGCGCGATTGTGTCATCTGCACCAACATTCTGGGTTCGTGCTACGGCTCGAGCGGGCCTCTGTCGCTTAATCCGGCCACCGGAAAGCCCTATGGCCCAGATTTTCCGCTGGTTACGATTCGCGATATCGTCCGCTCGCAGGCACACGTGCTGGGTGAGCTGGGAGTGAAGCGGCTGCGAACGGTGATTGGCGCATCGATTGGCGGTATGCAGGCGCTGCAATGGGCGGTCGATTTTCCTGACCGCGTCGACCACTGCATAGCGATTGGCTGCGCTCCGCTTTCGGCCATGGGTCTGGCGCTTAATCATTTGCAGCGGAAGGCGATTCAACTCGACCCGGATTTCCGAGATGGGCTATACGAACCGAACCAACAACCGGCGCGCGGAATGGGTCTGGCGAGGGCGATCGGAATGTGCTCGTACAAGTCGCCGGAACTGTTTGACGAGCGTTATGGTCGTAAGCCCAATCGGAACGGAGAGGACCCAGTGCGCGGGATTGGCGAGCGTTACGACGTTGCCGGGTATCTCGACCACCAGGGCGAAAAGTTTGTAAGCCGGTTCGACGCCAACTCGTACGTGGTTATCACCAAAGCCATGGACACATTCGAACTGGGGCGTGGTTATGCCTCGGAAGCCGAGGCGCTGAAGCGAATCCGGGCGCATGTGTCGCTGGTGGGCATCTCGTCGGACTGGCTGTTCCCCGCGAAAGACGTGCGCGTGTTGTCGGACCGGATTGAGGCGGCTGGTGTGCAGTGCGACTACACGGAGTTCGAGACAGCGCATGGGCACGACGGGTTTCTGGCCGAGATGGACGTGGTGGCGGCGGTAGTGAATGGTAGCTTCCACGCTCGCCGTTTAGCGGTGGTGCACAAGAGTACAGGACGAAGAGTGCGCGAGTAAGCACACTGCACTTGCAATTGTGGCGGACTAAGCGATTTCCATGTCGGACGGGACGCGGTCGATGACTTCGATCAGATCAAGAGAAAACGCCTCGTTGGAATGGAGACGAAGCAGCCTGCGCACCTCGTCCTCGCCGCGCTCGTCGACCGCTTGATTCAGCGCGGTTTCGTTGCAGCGGTAACACTCCCAGCGGTTGCGGCCCGCCTTCTTGGCACGGTACAACGCATGGTCGGCCAGTGCGAGACAGTTGTCCCAATCGAGAAGGTCGGGGAAGTTGTCAGAAAACGGATAGCGGACCACTCCCAACGAAATAGAGAGCGTGCGCCCGGTTTCGATGAGCACTGGGGAATTGGCGTCGATAAGAGACAGGCGTAAGCGTTCCGCCATAAGGGCGTCTTCGAGCGGAGCCGTGACGTGGTCGAGGATGAGGAATTCTTCCCCGCCCCATCGTGCCAGGACGGCGGTGGCGCGTACGTGCTCGCGTAAGGTTTTGGCAGCAACCTGCAACACCCTGTCCCCGGCGGCGTGGCCGAGGTCATCATTGATGAGTTTGAAGTGGTCGAGATCCCCGAGGCAGATGGCCAGATAGCGGCGGGTTTCGCCCGGAGTGTTGCGAATACGCGCACGCTGCAAGTCCGCAACCCAGGGCCGGATCGCAGTATCGACGTGACGACGATTGCTAAGTCCAGTGAGCGGGTCGGTAGCGGAAGCGGTTTTCAGACTTTCCACCGCCTCACTGAGTTCTACCGTGCGTTGTTTCACCTGCTCTTGCAGTTGGTGCGTGTATTCCAGTTGCTGATCTTCCTGGGCCCGCTTGTGCAGATTGACGCGGTCGGCGAGGGCAAAAGCGAGCAGAACGCATTCCAAGGCGGAGCCAGCCTGCGCCGCGTTGTAGGTGAAAAACGTCTGGGGGAAGATGCGAAGGAACATGAAGATGTAGATCACGTTTCCAACCAGCAACGCCGACCATGCTAGAAGGAAGAATCGGGCCGGACGAAAACCGCGAACCAGCGCAAAAAGTCCGAGTGCTGCGTACATAACGGAGACAACGAGACCAATTATTGCCAAAGGAACGGCCAGCGGCAGTCTCACGCCAACGATGCGCGGCAGACAGAACAGTAAGGTAAGCGCGATGGTTGCGCGCAATGCGAGATCAATTTGAGGCGAGTGCTTGCGGGTGGCGAGAAAGTGACGCACGAACATCGCGCTGAAGATAATGGCGGACGCGGCCACGTATGGCTGGTACTCGGCGTCCCAGAAGGGATGCAGCGGCCATAAATATTGGAAGAGGAAGCCGGTTCGGGCGATCCACAACGTGCCAAACGAAACCACGTAAAGGACGTAATAGAGGTAAACACGCTCGCGGATAGCCAGAAAGAGAATGAGGTTATACAGGGCCAGACCGGCGATAATGCCGGCATAAATCCCCTCGCCAAAGAGAAGCGAACGCTGCCGCAGAACCCAGAGGTCGAGTTGAGTGAATGTGGCCGCGAGACTACGTGACTCTCCGTAATGCGACGTCTCGCCTACGAGATGAAGGTAGAACAGTTGCGGCGTGCCCGACTGCAACGGCAGAGGAAATGCGATGTCTCCAGTCGCCAGGGCGCGATTCTGGGGAGGCCGAGAATCGCCGGAGCTTTCGGTGGCGGCCGCAGCATCGCGAATCGGGTACAGATCTGCATGGCGCCACAGATCGGAGAGCCGCAAGACCCATCCTGCCGCGGGATGAGAGTCGGCTTGGACCGTAAAGCGCAGCCAGTATCCCCGGCATGCCGGAGTCGTGGGCATTTGATCCCGTAGTGGAACGTACGAGGCGACTTGCGCTGCTTCGAGCGGCATGTTGCCGTCAGGGTCGCAGAGCACCTCGGCGGGATATGCGAGCGGCACATGCTTGTCTGTGGGAGATAAAAAGATGACAGAACCGTGCGATAGGTCCTGGGCAAGGACGGAGGGCGGAACGAGAGTGAGGCTAAGGCAAAGGAAAAGAAACACCGTTTGCCGGTCGGGGGCTAGGAACATTGTGGCTTGGCCGCGAATCTCTCCGGAACGAGGTCTCTCGAGTGGAATGCTGTTATCAAGATAATAACCGGTAAACAAAACAGTATTACAGACTTTCTTAATCGAGCACAGACCACAACAGTGGTATCCAGCCAACTGTGGGCCGGGTGCATCCGACTAGTGGACTTGCGCGTTCCTGCTCCGATCTAAACAAACAGATAGAATGACCTTTTTACGAGGCATTATGTCTTTTGTTCGCTTCCTGATGTTGGTATCGCTGGTAGCGTGGGTGGGCGGAATCTTGTTTTTTGCCTTCGTAGTGGCCCCCACAGTATTTCACCCGGGAATCCTGCCGAGTCGTCAATTAGCAGGCGCAGTCGTCAGTCGAAGCCTGGGAATCTTGCACTGGATCGGGCTCGCCAGCGGACTTGTGTTCCTGGTTGTGTCGATGATTCAGTCACAGGTTGCGACCGGAGTCGTGGCTCCGCTGGCAATGAGGAATCTGCTAGTTTATGCCATGATCGCTCTCACACTGATCAGCATGTTTGGCATCTCCACCCGGATGCTGGCGCTCCGTAACGATATGGTCTTCATTGACAACATTCCTCACGATGACGCCCGCAGAGTGGAGTTCAACCGTTTGCACGAGTGGTCCACGCGGCTGGAGAGCACGGTTCTTTTGCTAGGGCTCGCGGTCATCTTTCTGACGGCGCGGCGATTATCATAGAGAGTTCGAGAGATTTGACGGTTGGTGTGGCGGCAGGTTGTGGTGTGGCGCCGCGCGGCTGAATTCCTATTGCGTCTCGCCTCATACTGATGAGGCGAGGACAGAGGTCATAATCCGATGAAAACTGGAATTATTGGCTTGCCACAGGTGGGCAAGACGTCGCTGTTCGTGATGTTGACTAAGCAGTCGGTGGCAAATCGATCAGGCAGCCCTCGCGAGGCCCACCTGGGCGTCACTAAGGTTCCCGATGACCGGCTCGACCGGCTGGCGGAGCAGTGTAATCCAAAAAAGCTTGTCCATGCCAGCGTGGAGTACACCGATGTGGCGGCTTTGAGCGAGGAAGCCCTCAAAGAAACCGCCTTTGCCGCGAATTTGCGCAATGTGGACGCACTGGCGCACGTGGTGCGGGCCTTCGAGGATCCGTCGGTTGCGCACGTAGGACCGGTAGACCCAATGCGAGACATCAAGAACATCGAACTCGACCTAATCGTCAATGACCTCGGCCAGATTGAAAAGCGACTGGAGCGCGTAGAAAAAGACCTGAAGAAGATGAAGACGGCCGAGCTCGAGAGGGAACACGAGCTGCTGAAACGTGCCAAGGAACACGTGGAAAAGGAGCTTCCGCTGCGGGAAATGGAGATGACTGCGGAGGATAAGAAGCGTATCCGGGGGTTTATGTTCCTGAGCGAAAAGCCCATCCTTTATGTATTGAATATCGGCGAAAGCACCACGCTTGGGAAAGACCAGGAAGAGGCTGTGGCCAAGTACGGGCTTACCGATGTGGCTGCGCGCCCGAACACCGGAGCCTTGGCCGTGTGCGCCAAGGTGGAAGCCGAACTGGCAGAGATGAGCGACGAAGACGCGGCGGAATTTCTCGGCAGTTACGGCCTCGAGGAAAGTGGCCTGGTGCGGCTCATTCGCAAGACGTACGAGTTGCTGGGGCTAATTTCATTCTTCACGGTAGGTGAAGATGAGTGTCGCGCCTGGACCGTTGAGCGTGGCTCAAAGGCGGTGGAGGCGGCGGGAGCGATTCACACGGACCTGTCTAAGCACTTCATTCGTGCTGAAACCATTCACTGGGATCAATTGTTGGACGCGGGATCCGAAGCCGAAGCTCGTGCCCGCGGGACTCTTCGGCTCGAGGGCAAGGAGTACATCGTGAAGGATGGAGACGTGCTGCATATCCGGCACAGCGGCTAATGGTTGGCCTTGACGTAACCTCCGTACGGTTTCAATCACTCGCTTCTACGGCGATCGCCTTATGTGCCTGATGCGCCCACCTGAGTCGTAATCAGTGCATGGGCAATGACGTTGCACTGCTAAGCAATCCGCCTCCGAATCGTATCGCCGCCTTTATCCTGCGGCTGGTGCTTGTATTGGGTGTCGTGTTGGCTGGTGCGAGAGGCACGGCCGCATACTCGATGCTGACGCACGAAGAAATTGTAGACCTAGCCTGGGCAGATCGAATTGAGCCGCTGTTGAAACATCGTTTTCCGCATGCAACGGAGCAAGACATTAATGAGGCCCATGCCTACGCCTACGGTGGCTGCGTCATTCAAGACCTGGGCTATTATCCGTTCGGTAGCAAGGACTTCAGCAACCTGCTGCACTACGTCCGCAGCGGGGACTTTGTAGAAGCACTTCTGCGCGATGCCGACGACCTGGACAGCTACGCCTTCGCCTTAGGTGCCTTAGCCCACTATATTTCCGATGTCGAAGGTCATCCGTCGGTGAATCGAGCGGTGGCGTTGTCATATCCGAAGCTGCAACGGAAATACGGGAAAGAAGTGACGTACGACGAGGACCATCGTGCGCACATCCGCACCGAGTTCGGCTTCGATGTTGTACAAGTGGCGAAGGGCAGGTTCACCTCCGACGACTACCACAATTTCATCGGCTTTCAGGTTTCTAAGCCGGTTCTGGAGCGGGCCTTTCGGGAAACGTATGGCCTCCAACTTGACGATGTGCTGAAGAATCCAGATTTGGCGATTGGGACGTACCGCCGGTCGGTTAGCAAGATCATCCCAGAAATGACGCGGGTTGCACTGGTTACAAAACATGCCGAACTGGTGCAGGAAAATCCGGACTTCGATCAGCGCAAATTTCTTTACCGGCTGTCACGTACAGAGTACGAAAGACAATGGGGCACGCAATACCAGAAGCCGGGGTGGCGAACGCGTTTCCTCGCATTCGTGGTGCAGACCCTTCCGAAAGTCGGTCCCTTGAAGTCGGCCGATATCACCCTGCCTACTCCCGAAACAGAAGAGCTTTATATTCACAGCGTCAACAAGACTGTCGATGTCTTTCGTGAGAAACTGGCTCAGCTTCGCGGGAAATCAGGACGTATCGACTTAGCTAATCGCGATTGTGACACAGGCCATCCCACGAAGCCGAGCGAGTACAAACTGGCGGATGCGACTTACGCAAAGCTGGTAGAACAGTTGGCCGGAAACAAGTTCCAACTTGTGACACCTGAGTTGCAGGCCAACATCATGGCGTTCTATGGCAGTGATCGCCACTCGCCGCCGGCCGACATGTCAGCAGAAGAATGGCGTAAAGTGCAGACCGCAGTCGGCGGCCTGAGGGGTCTACATCCCGGAGAATGAGCGGCACGGGACGTTACTTGTACTCTGCTATCCTTCTCGCTGCTTATGAATCCCATTCTCATCAGTATCCTGCTGGGGCTGACGGCTGCTGCTGCCAATGTGTTTGGCGGCGCGATGATCGTGCAAAGAGACTGGGAACGGCGCTACCTGCGCTATTTTGTGGCGCTGGGTGCGGGGTTCATGCTGGCCACAGCGATGGTCGAGATGGTTCCCGAGAGCCTGCAACTGGGCGGGCGTAAGGGTGCGCTGCTGGTGCTGCTGGGCTACCTGATCGTGCACCTGTTTGAACACACTATTACGCCACACTTTCACTATGGCGAAGAGACCCACGCAGACGAGTTCGTGCACTCGCACAAGCGCATGTCGGTGCTCTTCGGGTTGATGATCCACACCTTCTTCGACGGGATAGCGATCACCTCAGGCTTCCTCATTTCGTCGTGGCTGGGTTGGGTGATCTTTTTGGCGGTGTTTCTGCACAAAATTCCCGAGGGCTTCACTGTGACCTCCGTGATGCTGGCCAGCGGGCTGAGCAAGGGAAAATCGTGGTTTGCGTCGGTGATGCTTGGACTGGCGACGGTAGCAGGGGTACTGACCATGGCGGTCGGTCGCCACGCGGTGGGCTATGGATTGCCGTTGGCGGCCGGGGTGACGATCTATGTGGCGGCATCAGACTTAATCCCCGAGGTCAACCGCGAACCAGGCGTCGCCATGGCGATGGTAGTGTTTCTTGGCGTGGGTATGCTGTTCCTGTTGGACACTCTCTTCCATCTGCACTGATGCGCCGTTACTGACTTGCGGCCGGGGTTCAAGTAAGATGTGCAGCCTATGAACAAAAGACTCTGTGCGCTCGCCTTGCTGGTAGCCGTGGGGTGTTTCTCTACTCAGGACGGCTTTGCCAAAAAGAAGAAATCTGCTCCTCCCAGCGATGCAACCGCTGGCGCTTTCGACTATTTTTTACTGACGCTTTCGTGGGCTCCGGAGTTTTGCGCGGCCAATTCGAAAGGGAGTAATACAGCCGAATGCGACCCAAAGGAGCACATGGGTCTGGTGGTGCATGGATTGTGGCCGCAATATGACAATGGCAAGTGGCCGCAGGATTGCGGTGGCCCGTCAGTACCATCGTCGATCGTGAAACAAATGCTACCGATCATGCCCGGTAAGGACCTGATTCAGCATGAGTGGTCAAAACATGGGACGTGCAGCGCATTGTCGGTACAAGATTACTTTGGTGTAATCGGCAAACTCTATCACGAACTCAGGGTGCCCGATAACTTCCAGTCGCCGTCTGTCAGCGCTCAGACTAGTCCGGCCAAGATTGAAAAGGCATTTGCCACGGCCAATGCAGCGCCACAATCTGCATTTCGAATTGCCTGTCCGCAGAACGAGTTTTCGGCGGTGGAAATCTGTGTGAGCAAGGACTTGCAATACCAGGTATGCCCGGCCAGCTTGAAGGAGTGCAGAGCCAAGAGCATTAAGGTTGTGCCCGTGCCGTGAGCATTCGGCGCAATAACGGCATAACTAGTCATAAGACTAGTCTGATACACTGTATCCCAACGGAGGCCGCCATGGCAGGTTGGCAAGTACAGGATGCGAAGGCCCGATTCAGCGAACTATTAGACACAGCACTCAAGAAGGGGCCACAAGTTGTTTCGAAACGCGGCGTGGAGACTGCCGTACTGGTCCCGATTGAGGAGTGGCGGCGGCTTCAGCAGGCAGCCCGCCTTGGCCTGAAGGCCCTGCTGCTAGCATCTGGGCCTCGATTCGACGGCGTAACTCCAGTACGAGGAAAACAGCGGCGACGCCTGCCCGTGAACTTCCGATGATTCGCTATCTGCTGGACACAAATGTGGTGTCGGAGTTACGTAGGCCAAAACCCCACGGGGCGGTGGTTGCGTGGATCAACGGTTTGCGAGATGAGCAACTCTACATTTCAGCCGTGACTCTAGGCGAGTTGCAGGCGGGAATCGAATTGACCCGGCGCCACGACCAGAAAAAGGCGAGCGAGATTGAAGAGTGGGTCGGTCAACTGGAAGCGACCTTCCAAATTCTCGGGATGGACTCGGCGTGCTTTCGCGAATGGGGTCGGCTCATGCACGCCAAATCCGATCACCTGATTGAGGATGCCATGATCGCCGCAACAGCGCGCATACACCGCCTGGTTGTGGCGACACGCAATGAACGCGACTTCAAACAACTGAGCGTTGCTGTGGTCAATCCTTTCAAGCCCTGACCTTGCGAAGCGATGGTAGGGCCGGCTGGGATCGAACCAGCAACCCTCAGCTTAGAAGGCTGATGCTCTATCCAATTGAGCTACGGCCCCATCGTGGCGAGGTTCAGAATACCCGCCCGCCTACCTCATTATCGCAAATTACGCCAGCAAACCCAGAAGTATGTCGGCGCTTCGGGTGAGGCCCTCCGCCCACAGGGCACGCGCGCGGGGTTCGCCGCCGCCGTATCCGAATACATAGAGTGTGACGTAAAAGCCAGGTTCGGATTCGTCATCGGGACGCGAATCGGAGTGGTACCAGCACCGTCGGACGATGAATTCGCAAGCGATTGGGTCGTCTGTCCCGGCATCGCGCAATCCCGCTGCGGCAATTTTCACCCATTTCTCATACTGCGCAAACGAAAATCGCTCTGATTCATTGCGCCGCACCAAATCGATGTACGCGCCCACTTTCAGTCGAGCATCGTAGATTTCCTCAGCTTCACCCAGTTCATCCTCGATCCAAACATCGCACTTGGCGGTGAGCCACGGTGACAACGAGCCGTTGAGTACGGTCAGAATGTTAGCGAGTTCGGGATACTGCGCGGCCTCAGGAAGTGCGGATATAGCTTCCGGGCGCCGGGAGAGATCGACGAAACGCTGGGTGCCGTCGGGCGAAGCCCATGGAAACTCAAGGGCGGGATCGTTACCGCCGAGCTCGACGGACCAGTCGGCGTCCATCAGCGCGACGCCCACTCGGGTGCAACGACAGACTCGCCGCGGTCGACCCGCTGCACGAACGCAATGGCCTGACGCTCGGCCCAGCGGCCGTCATATCCATTGGCGTCAGCGAGGAAGGCACAATGCCCACCATGCGCGGTTTCCAGATACGTGATAGCAGGGTTGCTGAGGACTTTAGTGCGCGTATCGGGGAGAACGCGGATGAATGGATCGTCGTCGGAGTGCAGGATCAACGTTGGTACGGCGATGCCATCGAGGAACTGCGAAGACGCGGCGCGGGTGTAGTAGTCCTCGGCATCGCGAAAGCCGCAATAGCGGGCGGTGACCTGGTCGTCAAATTCCCGTAGAGTGCGTACACCCCTCAGGTATCCGATATCGTAGCGGTCGGGAAACAACTCCGCTTTCCGTTTGATCCGCCGCCGCAAGCCCCGCAGAAACTTCCATTCGTAAATGCGGTTGGCACGATCGTGCAAGGCGTCTGCCGAAGCGGCGAGATCCATTGCCGGCGAAACGCCGACACCCGCCATGATCTGAGCTGGCGCTTGTGCCCCCCATTCGCCGAGCGCCTTCAGAACCAAGTTGCCACCCATGGAAAATCCGACGAGCGCAATTCGTTGCAGTCCGTCTTCACGGGTCAGCGTCTCAGCGACGGACCCCACGTCACCCGACATGGACGAGTTGTAAAGCGTAGGACCGAGATTTTCTGTGCCGCCGCAGTTGCGCATATTCATGCGGACCACGTTCATCCCCGCTCGCCATGCCTTGCTGCCGGTGCCAATGACATACTGCGATTCCGTCGAGCCCTCGAGTCCATGAACGATGATGAGCGTCGTGCGCGATGATCGTTCCAATTGCCAGTGGCAGTGGCAGAGAACCTGCACGCCGGGCTCGACGTGAATCAGCCGCTCTTCCGGCGTAGGCAGTTCGTTGCGACGAGGCAGAAAGTTTCCGGCGATAGTTTGGGCATGAGCCCCGACAAACGGACGGCGTGGCACGAATGGCTCGGCGAAGAAATCGTGTGCGCCCGAGGTTTCGGTGTCACGTAAGGGATGCGAGACGGCTCGCAACTCCTCGCGCAGAGCACGCTCGGCAGCCCTATTGGGTTCGGTGGATTGCATCTATAATGGAAACATCTACCCGCTGACATCATTATGGCAGGCGAGAGCCACGATGGGCGGGGAGGAAAGTCCGGGAGTTGCGATCCATGCCGATTTTTGAATATCTCTGCGCTGAATGCGGCCACAAGTTTGAAGCCATTGTTTTGGGCGAGCAGAAAGCCGAGTGTCCGAAGTGCCACACGGCGAAATTGGAGCAGCAGTTGTCCAGATTCTCCGCGCACGCCCACAGCACCGCGCCGGCCGCAACGGGATGTGGGCAGACTGCCTGCTGCATGAACAATGGCGGCGGATGTTCGATGAACTAGTATGCAGCTGTAGCAGGCGCGTGTTTACAGACGTTGGCGAGCATTTTGACCGTGACTGCCGCTCGGTAGTCAAACCCGCAAATGGTATAATCGATGATGTGCGGTGGGTGTAGTTCAGTGGTAGAACTCCGGTCTGTGGCACCGGCTGTCAAGGGTTCGAATCCCTTCACCCACCCCAAAATTCCTTCCCGCCGTTCTCGCGCATCACATTCGACGTTCGTTATTTTGCCTTTTTCCCCTCGAGCGGAATCGTCGCCAGGTCCATCCAGCGCTCGCCGTTTCCTTTAACGAAGGTTAGCGAGTCGATCCGAATCTTGCGGCTGTCTTCGCATCTGTCCCATCGCGGCCGGGCCAGGCCGATGACCTTGCGGGCTTCATCGATCGTGTCAAGCTTCACAATAGTGAGGTGGGGCATGTAGGGCCAGGGTTCGCTGTACAACAGAGACCCGTTGTTCAAATGGTCGTGCAACTCACGAATGCGATATGCGCCATGGGCGACCCGGATAAACACCGTCGGAGTCGTTGGAATAAACGACTCCACATCGCCCATTGTCACTTCAAAAGGCGCGACTGAGAGACAATTCTCGCGCAATGTCTTGATGGCTTCGGCTTCCGTACCTTGCAGTGGGCGGGGTGGCAGTACGGTGATGTGGGCGTCGGCATGCGTATGCGCGGGATGCAGATCACGCCGCATTTCCTCAACGAACATCCCAGCCGGACTGCGGACGTACGTCACGGCCGCATACATAAGCCCCATCATGCAGAGATGATTATAGCGACTGGAGGGCGATAGCGTCGCTGATACGCATAGCCGAGGGCATTTCGCCTTTCTTCCGGAGAAAGAATTCAGGCCACAATCGGGGCTGTCAATCAGCGAAGGAAGACCAGCGCCGCAACATGAGGGGACTGAGAAGCAGCTACTTCCATATTGCAACGGTTACCGACTTTGGCGTGCTCAAATACAGTTTGAGTGAGTTCCCGCCGAAAGAGGGCATAGCTCCGTGGTTCAGTTCGCTGAAGTGATTTAGAATCAGTAAAGCAAGAGAGTCGGGGCGTAGCGCAGCCTGGTAGCGCACCTGCCTTGGGCGCAGGGGGTCGGAGGTTCGAATCCTCTCGCCCCGACCAATTTTCCAGCCCCCAGGCGGGCAAGCGATTTTGCCTCGATCAGGTCCTTCCGGTGTATCGTCGGTAGCCGGAGAGACATCACTCGCGAAGCCAATCAAATTGCAGTTTCCGTTCCCCAACCGTACTGCCTGCGACCAGTTGGAGCCATTTGTTCACGAAGCCGTGGGACGCGGCGATGCTACCGGAACTGGAAGGTCGAAGGTGAACACGGATCCCTTTCCCACCTGGCTCACCACTCCAATCGTGCCTCCATGCGCTTCGACGATGACCTTCGCGATCGCCAATCCCATGCCCGTCCCGTGTGCTGCTAACTGCTGGTTCTTGCCCCGGTAGAACTTCTCAAAGATCAGCGATTGTTCAAAGCTGTCGATTCCGGGGCCCTGATCGGCCACGCTAACCGCTATCCGATTCCCTTTTCCTTCCGCCGTCACGCGCACTAGTGTGTGCTCGGGCGAGTACTTCGCTGCATTTTCCAATAGGTGAGTGATTACTTCACGGATGAGGTTCGCATCCATATTTACCGGCGGCAGCCCTTCATCAACATTCATTTCGACGCGATGAGTCTGCAGCAGGAGACGCGTACCCTCCAGCGCAGGATCGAGCGCATCGCCAATCGCGTGGGGTTGGCGATTAAGCTTGAACATGCCCGAGTCAAGGCGCGCCATCTCGGCGGCTTCGCCCACCAAGCGGTTCAATCGGTCGGTTTCCTCGTCGATCACCGTCAGGAGTTCAAGACGCATAGCGTCATCAATCTGTGGGGCTGAGAGCAGGCTGGTCACGCTGGCCTTGATGCCCGTAAGCGAAG
>Ga0302286_10002247_pt1 | contig 13500 bp, 9 predicted proteins | sample III_Fen_E2_3_FD_198765 | JGI IMG/M metagenome (GOLD analysis project Ga0302286, IMG submission 198765) | Peat permafrost microbial communities from Stordalen Mire near Abisko, Sweden - III_Fen_E2_3 | ecosystem: Environmental > Terrestrial > Soil > Wetlands > Permafrost | place: Sweden: Abisko...
CATAAGAATGTTTAGTAAAGGATTATTCATCTTTTTCATAAAAAATAGAATTAATTAGTGTGAACATAGTGTTTGGAATCCAAATCAGGTATTCCTTCAAGGTGCTAAATTATACATAGCAGAGCACTACCGCAAATTTTGAGGCAAAATAAATTAGGACACGTCGTTTTTTATCTTGCTGTTTTGTAGCAATTTAAGTGTGGACAACGAGATATTTTTAGGACAAGGGATAAAAGGGGGTAAATTAGGGGGTAAAAACAGGGGGTCTGTTTTGAGAAAATGAAGAAAAAGCGAAAAAAGTTTAATTACTTTCCTTCCGATTTTTCTTTCAATAACTGATCAAGTTCTTTTGTACTTTTCAGGTTCATCTTTTGGGTCAACCGTGATTTCAATTTATAGAGGCTGCCGGGTTGGCTATCGAGTACCAACGCTATTTCAGGTGTCGGGACATCCAACAAAAAAAGACAACACCAGATCAGTTCTTTTCGTGTAATGTCAATATAGTTACTTTCCAGTGATGTGATTAAATTATTGAACGTTTTATTCATGAGTTTTTTAAAAGCATTCCAATCATTTAAATACAGACAGGAATTGTATAATTCCTTATCCATTTGCTCACGCTGCAACAAAGAAGACTTTTTGTAAGCAGCCGCCTGAAGTGACCTGGTTTCTTCAATCTTTTGAATTAAACTATCAACCAATAAGTTCTGTTTTTGATTTATCTGGACAACAGCCTCTTCCAATTGCTTTTCTTTGCCTTTATTTCTCTTCCTTAATTGGTACAAGACAAACAAACTGATTAATACGATCAGGGGGATCAACCAACCAAGAACAATAAGATATTTTTTTGTTTTATTAGCCGTTTCAGATGTTTGGTGTAAGTTTTCCAACACTGTAATCTTAGTTTGTGATTCAATTTTTCGAACCGAATCAGAACAAGATTGGAAGCGTGTCATATATACCGCCATTTGTTTGAAATTTCCATTCAAATATTCGGTATTAGCCAATAAACGATTACATTCTCTTTGAGTCACAAAATTAGAAGGATGTTTTAACGCTTCAGTTGCATATTTGTACGTTGAATCATATTTTGCAATATCGAAAAATAAATCAGCCAAGTTATAACAGCGAATGGCATAATTCGTACTTTTAAATGGATACTGGAGACTTTTTCGAAGATAATATTTTGCTGAGTCGTACTGCTTTGCCCAGTAATAATTAATCCCTATTTCCTGAAAAGCATCTCCCCTCAAAATGGAATCTTGAGTTTGTGTTAATGCACGGAGATAATATTTATGAGCAGATTTATAATCTTTTGCTAATCGGTAAGTTCTGCCAATATCAAGTATAATATAACTGGCATCCAATATTTTACCAGCTCTATTAAAACAATCTGAAGACAGCTGGAATTTTTTTAATGCTTCATTATAATCCTTTTGAAATGAGCAAATACTACCCATATCCGCATAGATCTTGCCTTTAAGTACAAAATCTTTCTTATCCTGGATATTATCCAATGCCTTAAGATAAAGAACCGTTGCCTGGTCATACTGTTGAGCAATTTTGAATAAACGCGCCTTGTAAAAATAGCAGAGCGCCAAGCGAGATTTATCACTTGTATGTTGGTAATAACCCAGAGAATAATCAATCAGGGAGTCAGGCTGCAAGGTCATTTTATTATTGTCAAGCGCCTGAAAGTACAACAATCCATACAAAGCACGGTCGGATGATGTCAACATTAATTTATTGGTATGCATATGCTGCAGGATATGCAGCGCAGAGTCAGGATTAGATTCCATGATCCGTTCGGCTGTCTTTATCTCATTGGGCATGAGTGAGCAACCATACATTACTATACAGCTGATCAGGAGCAAAAAGGATCGAAAAAATGGTGGCATGAATGACTTTTGGAAATTACCTTGCAAAAGTACAAATTAGTTTTCATTTAAAACCCTACTTTCCCCTGTATAACAGCGGCTAACTTGTTAATTTATCAATACAAAAAAACATTAAATATGGATGAAAGAAATGTAATATAAATCCCAAAATATCATTTTGATTATTATTAGATTCGTTTTACGGCTTATCAAAAGATATTAATGTGAAATACCAGGAAATAAGAACAATTTTATGTTTTTCTTCCATTCCTGTAAAAGTATTTATTCAGAGAGACCGATTTATACAGGAGGTTGGATAATTATGTAATTTCACAAAAAGCTTTATCAATCTGACAAATATCTTGTTTCCAAAACGTTGAAAAATATAAAAGATAAAAGCCTGTTTTTTGCTCCAACAATATTAAATGACACCTATCGCAACAGACCACAAGAGACTCGAAGAAAAGTGTCCAATAGTAAATCAGGATCGATGGGACTTCTGTCATCAGGCTACAGCAAGCGTAAAAACACTTATTTTAATTTCAGGTGTCTCCAGCAATACACGAGCACAGGCTTCCAACGTTGAACCGGTAGTAAGGACATCATCCACCAACAGAACATGCTTTCCGATAAACAGGGTTTTATCTTTCAACTCAAAAATCCCTTCTGTATTTTCATACCGTTCAAATACAGTTTTCTTTGTTTGTGTCGTATTTTCGCGCACACGAATGAGTGCTGTAGTATCCAGCGGCTTATTAAGTACCGAAGATAAACCTTTGCCAATCCACTCACTTTGGTTATACCCACGTTGCTTATATTTATTCGGGTGGAGAGGAACCGGGAGAATCAAGTCGATTGAAGTAAAATCCGGCGAATCTAACAAATCAATGGCTGCATATTTTCCCATCAATTCCCCGATTTCCTTATTGCCCTTGTATTTTAGCATGTGCAATAATTTTTGAAAGGAAGAACCTTTTTGAAAAAAGAAAAAAGAAGTTGCCCTATAAACGGGAACTTTTCCCCAAAAACGTTTCTCAACAGGATTCTCCTCAACTAAATGATAATTCGTTTTAGGAATACCATGAAGGCATGAAATGCACAATTGATGCTCATTTTTCTGCAAGCTGATTCCACAAACAACACATAAATCCGGGAACATCAGATTTATTAAATCAACAAATGGATTGAATTTCATAATCACTGAAATTAAGTTGTCAGACAAACTGTATTTTTCAGAAAAGAGATGTTCGATAGCTAAGAATGTCAATACTATTTCAGTTTAAACTGAAAATTTGAGCCAAATGACAAAATCAAGATTTGGAAATACTTATTGTGCTATTAAATGCCATCCTTTTGGGAGAAAAATCAACAACCCAATTACACCTGAGATTATGGCACAAACAAGGACTGCTCCGGCTGCAATGTCTTTCGCTTTGCCTGCAAGTGGATGCTGCTCAGGAGAGGCTAAATCAACAACATTTTCAATTGCTGTATTTATCATTTCAGCACCCGCCACCAATCCAATACACAACAGGCAAAACATCCATTCTGTCATACTGATGGAAAAAACTATTCCGCAACCAATGACAAGGATTGTAAAAACAAGGTGAATTTGCATATTTGTCTCAGATCCAATGACTGTACGGATTCCTCGGAAAGCATATCCAAAACTTTGAAGCCGTTTTTTCATAACTTAATTTTTTATATTTAATCGGGTACAAATTACGTAAAAAAAATGCAGACAGAATCTTGTTTTCTATAAAAAAAATCCCACAAACAGAATTGTTTATGGGATTTTATTGAAATAAATCTGTTTTTTATCGATCTAGACTTTTACACGCTCAACATAAGAACCATTACGTGTATCTACACGAATAGTTTCTCCTTCGTTTATGAATAAAGGCACACGTACAATTGCGCCCGTTTCAACTGTAGCAGGTTTTGTAGCATTTGTAGCAGTATCACCTTTCAAGCCGGGTTCTGTATATGTCACTAACAAAGCAACCTGAACAGGAAGATCTACAAACAATATTGTTTCTGATTGTGCATGAATAACCACTTCACAAATCATTCCTTCTTTCAGAAAATCAACTCCATTTATAATATCTTTATTTACTGAAACCTGCTCATAACTTTCATTATTCATAAAGTTATAACCCATATCGTCTTTATATAGATACTGGAATTCGCGACGTTCGATACGTACTTCCTCAATCCTGACTCCTGAATTAAAAGTCTTCTCAAATGTTCTTCCCGTAACGACATTTTTCATTTTTGTTCGTACAAAAGCAGGTCCTTTACCTGGTTTCACATGAAGAAATTCAGTAATCACTAAATATTGACCATCAATATCGAGACACATTCCATTTTTAATATCTGCTGTAGTAGCCATAAAACAATTTACTATTTAAGAAATTTACTATTTACAATTAGTTCGAAATCCGGCTTCGTAAATCTAAAGACTCTACTAAATGGATTTCAATTTGATACTTTAATATATCGTTTGCAAAAGTACGATTTAAATTTTGATTATCAAAATAATCTATATATCTGCATGTTACAAGAAAAGCCCCTGCTTTTGAGCAGAGGCTTTTCTTGATTCAACATTTCAGTTGAACTTATTTATCATTCCGTTTCTGAACGTTATAAAAAATCTTCATCTGGTTACCCAATATTTTAGTAAACCCTTTCACATCGTCGGCACTCCAGGCACGATTGACTTCACCATATTCGCCAAAATCCGTCTTCATAAGGTCATATGTACTTTCAACACCGACAAGGGTATATCCGTAAGGACGCAATCTGACAATAACAGTCCCTGTGACGTTTTTTTGTGAACTTTGAAGGAATTGCTCAATGTCACGCATAACCGGTTCCAGATACTGTGCCTCATGAAGAAACATGCCATACCAGTTTCCCAGTTGATCTTTCCAGTATTGTTGCCATTTGGTCAGCGTGTGCTTTTCCAGCATTTTATGTGCATTGATGATCACCAATGGTGCAGCAGCTTCAAAACCAACACGGCCTTTTATTCCGATAATCGTGTCCCCAATGTGCATATCCCGTCCAATTCCAAACTTTCCGGCAATATCTTCCAATTGATTGATCAACTTCACCTTGTTGGGATTACGTTGACCATTTACAGCACAGATTTCACCTTCCTCAAATTCAATGGTAACGGTTTCTTCCCCTTGTTTTTCAACCTGGCTGGGATATGCTTCCTCAGGCAGTGTTTGTTCCGATTTCAGTGTTTCTTTTCCACCGATACTTGTCCCCCACAACCCTTTGTTGATAGAGTATTCCATTTTTTTGAAATCCGCTTCAAAGCCATGTGATTTTAAATAGTTGATCTCATACTCACGAGTCAACACCATATCGCGTGTTGGAGTCAGGATTTTAATTTCCGGAGCCAATACATCAAATACCAGGTCAAAACGTACCTGGTCATTTCCGGCACCTGTACTTCCATGGGCTACATAGTCGGCACCAATTTCCTTGGCATAATTAATAATGGCAATTGCCTGAAAAATACGTTCAGAACTTACTGATATTGGATACGTCCCATTTCGCAGGACATTTCCAAAGACCATGTATTTGATACTTTTCTCATAGTATTCCTGAGTAACATCCAGTGCCACATGACTTACAGCACCAAGTCTGAAAGCCTTATCTTCAATAACTTTTAAATCAGCATCACTAAACCCACCGGTATTAGCTACTGCCGTATGCACTTCATACCCTTTGTCTTCCGATAAGTATTTTGCGCAAAACGAGGTATCTAATCCTCCGCTAAATGCTAAAACCACTTTTTGTTTCATATTCTTTTTGTTTATGGTATCGGGAATTAACGGATAACCTTGAAAAAACAGGTTTATTCCGCTTATTCGTCATCAACCAAATTACCTAATCAACATTCTCTTCTTTTTTTTCTTCAGTTGCGGGATCATAGAGCATTCCCGTACATAAACAGTGTTTACGTTCGGTACGCTGCAGGATATCGTAATTTACACAACTCTGGCAACCTTTCCAAAAGGCTTCATCACTGGTAAGTTCTGAAAAAGTTACAGGTTTATACCCCAGTTCGGAGTTAATTTTCATAACTGCCAACCCGGTAGTTAATCCAAATATTTTTGCATCGGGGTATCGTTGACGTGATAGTTCAAAAGCTTTGCGCTTGATACGCTTAGCCAGACCATGTCCACGAAACTTATCCACTACAATTAATCCTGAATTGGCAACAAACTTTTTATTACCCCAAGTTTCAATATAGCAAAATCCGGCAAATTCCTCACCTGCTAAAGCAATGATTGCTTTTCCTTCTTTCATTTTCTGCTCGATATACTCGGGCGAGCGTCTCGCTATTCCAGTACCACGTACTTTAGCTGCATCTGCAATCGTTGTCAAAATTGTATCAACGTATGCCAGGTAGCGCTCATCTGCAATTTGTACCGTTATCTCTTCAACGGTTATTTCTTTGTCCATATTCAATTTGAATGAGTTCTTTTTTTTATTTGAAAGCAACTCTTTAAGATCCTGTACAATTTCCCTATATTCCTGTGATTCTGAAGCAGGTGTTGCTTTAACACAACAAGTATTTTCAAAAAGGGCAGCAAAGATATAGAAATTGTGTGTACTCAGCAAATATTTTTCTTATAATTCTTTTTCGGAAAAAGTGATATTCATCATCTCTAGAATATCTTCACGGGTAATCCCTTCACGGGGTATAACCAGAATGGTATCATCACCGGCGATTGTTCCCAATACATGTTCGGTGGCTTTATTATCGATATCCCAGGCAATAGCACTGGCATACCCTGGCTTAGTCTTCACCACACCCAACAGTCCTGAAAATTCCAGGCTCAATACAGCTCCATGTGCTATCAGGGTGTTGCTTGCGCCTGAATTTGGCAATGGTTTGTTGTACGAAGGCAAAATATACTTATACGCTCCATTTGACAACGGGGTCTTAGCGACTTTCAATAGTTTCAGATCCCTGGATAATGTGGCTTGTGTTACTTCGCACTGTCTCTCACTTAACATTTTGAGTAATTCTTCCTGGCTCCCTACAACAGTCGAGCGAAGAATTTCCGAGATAATTTGTAAACGGTTCCGTTTATTCTTCATAAATTGTATAATTATTTAGATTTCGAGCAAAAGTAGTTCTTTTTATGCATATATCAAAACTTTTCGTCATATTTATTCTGTTTTAACCTATATTTAATGATTTACGAAGCTCTTTTTGTATATTTATTTAAAAAAGCTATTAAACATACTACTCCCAAGGATTGTTTGATATAAACAGGTAAGATTATTGAGCAATTGTTTCAGAATCGGGGTACCACTAATTTTCAAAAAAATATGAATTCCAATGAGCTTTATCTTTAATTGATATTCAAAAGGCAATTATTCATTGCACGGTATAAATTATTCATTCCAAATGCTGTATCTTTGCAGGTTGTAAAACGCAGTTTTCGGGTATTTAAAAGCAATACGCAAATCATCATTGCTAACACATTACATATCAAGACTACAAACTGCAAAATAGTAATTACGAATCAATCAGATACATGTCCAAACAAGGGAATATTCTTATAAAAGGTGCCAGGGTTCACAACCTGAAAAATATTGATGTTGAAATTCCACGCAATAAATTAGTGGTTATTACAGGCCTGTCCGGTTCAGGGAAATCATCGCTGGCTTTCGACACACTCTATGCAGAAGGCCAGCGGCGTTATGTGGAAAGTCTGTCTTCCTATGCCCGCCAGTTTCTGGGACGGATGAGCAAACCTGAAGTTGATTATATAAAAGGAATTCCTCCTGCCATAGCCATCGAACAGAAAGTGAACACCCGCAATCCACGTTCTACGGTAGGAACCTCGACTGAAATTTATGAATATATCAAACTCCTTTTTGCCAGGATTGGCAAGACCTACTCCCCCATTACCGGTGAACTGGTAAAAAGACATGAAGCCCAGGACGTGATTGATTCAGCCATGAGTTATCCGGACAATACCAAAATAATGGTATTAACGTCCATTACCCCAACTGTCGATAGATCCCTTAGTGAGCAACTCAACAGCTTGCAGTTGCAAGGGTTCAGCCGAATCGAAGTAAACGGTGAAACCTTTCAGATTACTGAATACCTGAAACAACACCCTAACGGCGATGCCAATGAAGTTTATCTGTTGATCGACCGTTTAGTGATAGAACATACACAAACTGCCATTAGCCGTCTGACTGACTCCATAGAAACATCTTTTTTTGAAGGGAATGATACCTGTATCCTGAAGATTTTTACAGGCGACGAATCCAACCTGCTTTATTTCTCTAAGAAATTTGAAGCAGACGGCATGGTCTTCGAAACTCCAACCGTACATACATTCAGCTTTAATAGCCCTATTGGAGCATGCCCTAAGTGTGAAGGCTTCGGACGTGTGATTGGCATTGACGAAGACCTGGTGGTTCCGAACAAGAACCTATCCATTTACGAGGATGCCGTTGTTTGCTGGAAAGGGGAAGTCATGAGCGAATGGAAGAACAGGCTTATCCATACCGCCTCAAAATTCAATTTCCCTGTACACAAACCGTATTATGAACTGACTGAGGAACAGCGTCATTTGCTTTGGACGGGGAATGCCTATTTTGAAGGATTAAACGCTTTCTTCAAGCACCTGGAAGCCAATCAGTACAAAATCCAGTACAGGGTAATGCTTGCCAGATATCGGGGTAAAACAATATGTCCTGAGTGCCATGGAAGCCGATTAAAGAAAGAAGCTTCGTACATTCGCATCGATAACAAATCAATCACTGATTTAGTGTTGTTGCCAATCAGTACGCTGAATGAATATTTTGAAAACCTGAATTTAGACGAACAGGATGCTGCTGTAGCTAAACGCCTGTTGATTGAAATCAACAACCGCATTCATTTTTTACTTGATGTCGGATTAGGTTACCTGACATTAAACCGCCTGTCCAATTCCCTTTCAGGTGGAGAAAGCCAACGTATCAACCTGGCAACTTCACTTGGAAGCAGCCTGGTAGGCTCCCTGTACATTTTAGATGAACCAAGTATCGGGTTGCATTCACGTGACACCCATCTGCTGATTAAGGTGTTGAAACAACTCCGCGATTTAGGAAATACGGTGGTGGTTGTAGAACATGATGAAGAAATTATGCGGGCAGCCGATTACCTGATTGATATCGGCCCCAATGCAGGAAGACTCGGTGGAAAACTGGTATATCAAGGTGTGCCTGACCTTACTCAACTAAGTAAACTCAAAGCCAATTCCCCTGAGATCGAGAACTCATATACACTGAAATACTTATTGGGACTCGAAAAAATAGACATACCGGTGCAACGCCGCAAATGGAATAATTTCATTGAAGTCTTTGGTGCCCGTGAGAATAACCTCAAAGGTATTGATGTCAAGTTCCCATTGAATATCATGACGGTAGTGACAGGCGTCAGTGGTTCAGGAAAATCATCCCTTGTCCGGAATGTCTTCTACACCGCACTGAAAAAGCACTATGGAGGCATTGCTGATCGTACCGGCCAGTTCGGGACGCTAAAGGGAAGTATGCATCTTGCCAAGGACATAGAATTTGTTGATCAGAACCCGATAGGACGATCATCCCGATCGAATCCTGTTACCTACATAAAGGCATATGACGAGATCAGAAAACTCTATGCAGACCAACAGCTATCCAAGCAAATGAATTACACGGCTTCCCATTTCTCGTTTAATACCGAAGGAGGTCGATGTGAAGAATGCCAGGGTGAAGGTACCGTAACTGTAGAAATGCAATTTATGGCCGACCTGGTATTGGAATGCGAACATTGCCATGGCAAACGATTCAAGCAGGACGTCCTGGATGTCACCTACAAAGAAGCGAATATCTTTGATGTTTTGGAAATGACAGTCAACCAGGCTATCGAGTTTTTCTCCCAACAAACAGGGAATACTGAGAAGAAAATAGTAAAACGCCTTAAACCTTTGCAGGATGTGGGTGTGGGATATGTAAAACTCGGGCAATCGTCTAGCACCCTGTCAGGTGGTGAAAGCCAGCGCGTCAAACTGGCTTCTTTTTTAGCCAATGAAAAACCCGAACCGACAATATTTGTATTTGACGAACCAACCACCGGGTTACACTTCCACGACATTAAAACATTGCTCAAAGCCTTTGATGCCTTGATCCTGAAAGGGCATACCGTTATTATCATCGAGCACAACCTGGAAATTATCAAGTGTGCCGATCACATTATCGATATTGGCCCTGAAGGTGGTGATATGGGTGGCAACCTTGTTTTCGAAGGAACACCTGAAGACATTAGAAACTGTAAGAATTCGTATACAGGACAGTTTTTAAAAGATAAAATGTAGTCATATACACCTATATACGAATAATTAAGCCGCAGTTTACGATGATTATTAGAATCTAATAATTTAAAAGAATTCCAAAGAAGAGTTGGAAAACAAAAAGGAAGATTCAGCGAATGTTGAACCTTCCTTTTTTATACATGTACAATCTATCATCATCCGGATAATTAAATTTATCCTTCTGTGATACATAGTGGCAATTTTCTTACCCTACGATCTTTTTAAACAGGTTCTTCATATTTACCAGGTCTCCGATAATATGATGAAGTTCAGCCACGTTCACGCGTTCCTGAAGCATTGTATCACGGTAACGTATAGTCACGGTGTTATCTTCCATTGTCTGATGGTCCACAGTGATACAGAACGGTGTACCGATAGCGTCCTGACGGCGGTAGCGTTTTCCGATCGAGTCTTTTTCATCATACGCGCATTTGAAATCAAATTTCAATTCATTCATGATTTCACGTGCTTTTTCAGGTAAGCCATCCTTTTTTACCAAAGGTAAAATAGCTGCCTTTATTGGGGCAAGTACCGGTGGCAAAGTCAATACAACACGGCTTTCACCACCTTCCAGCACTTCTTCTTTGTACGAAGCTGCCATAATGGACAGGAATGTACGGTCTACACCGATCGATGTCTCGATCACATACGGCGTATACGATTGGTTCAGTTCAGGATCAAAGTATTTGATATTCTTACCGGAGAATTTCTCGTGGCTGCTCAGGTCAAAGTCTGTACGCGAGTGGATTCCTTCCACTTCCTTGAAGCCGAATGGCATTTCGAATTCAATATCCGTGGCAGCATTGGCGTAATGGGCCAGCTTGTCGTGGTCGTGGAAACGGTATTTCTGGTCTCCCAGACCAAGAGCTTTATGCCATTTCAGACGAAATTCCTTCCAATGCTCAAACCATTTCATTTCTTCCCCCGGGCGTACAAAGAACTGCATTTCCATCTGTTCAAATTCACGCATACGGAAGATAAACTGGCGTGCAACGATTTCATTGCGGAACGCTTTCCCGATCTGGCAGATACCAAACGGTATTTTCATGCGGCCTGTCTTCTGTACATTCAGGAAGTTAACAAAGATTCCCTGGGCTGTTTCAGGACGCAGGTAGATCTTCATGGCTCCATCAGCTGTAGATCCGATCTCGGTAGAGAACATCAGGTTAAACTGACGTACTTCCGTCCAGTTTTTAGTTCCACTGACAGGACATACTATTTCATAATCTTCAATAATAGCTTTCAATTCAGCCAGGTCGCTCTCGTTCAATGCTTTTACAAAACGGCCATGTATTTCATCGCGTTTAGCCTGGTGTTCCAGCACCCGTTCATTCGTCTGGCGGAACATACCTGCATCAAAGCTTTCACCGAAACGTTTGGCTGCTTTTTCTACCTCCTTATTAATTTTATCATCGTATTTCGCCAGTAAGTCTTCGATCAGGACATCGGCACGGTAGCGTTTCTTGCTGTCTTTGTTGTCAATCAACGGATCATTGAATGCATCCACATGTCCCGAAGCTTTCCAGGTAGTTGGGTGCATAAATATGGCAGCATCCAGTCCTACCACGTTTTCGTTGAGCAATACCATACTGTCCCACCAGTATTTTTTGATATTATTCTTGAGTTCAACGCCATTTTGACCATAGTCGTACACAGCAGCCAATCCATCATAAATCTCGCTCGATGGAAATACAAAACCATACTCCTTGCAATGTGCAATCAGTTTCTTAAAAACATCTTCTTGTGAAGCCATAATATATATTTACAATTTATTTATTTACAATTTACTATTTCTTATTCTCCTAACCTCTTAACTCTAGCTTCTTGCAATTCCTTATTTTCCTTACCTCTTACTCCTTACCTCTACTTTTTCCTCATTTCTCATTCCTCATTCCTCATTCCTCATTTCTACCTACTACTTACTCCTTACTTTCTTACCTCTTACTCCTTTTCATTCCTCGCTCCTCATTTCTACCGACTACCGACTACTTACTTCTTCAAATCAAACCCATTGCTTTCCACCTGTTTCTTTTCAATATCAATCTGGGTTTCTTCCTTGCTTTTGAATTCACCAAAGCGATATGTCAGTTTAAACCAAAATGTCAGTCCATCGTTCAGGTTGCTGAAGTTGGTTTTCAGGTTAGGGGTATTAAACGAGATATATTGTTTTACATCCTTAGTTGCCTCAACCGTAAATTCAAGCTTATCCTTTAAGAACTTTCTAGTCAGGTCAACCAGCCAGTACTGGATGGGTTTCTCCACCTGATAGATCTGGTATACCCCCTTTGTCAACAGAAAGTATTGTCCGTTTAGTTTCAACGAGTATGGCAATACGATTTGTGCATTGGCTACAAATATCCAAAATGGACTTGAATGCCCGTTCGGATACACATAGTCTTTAATTACCTGCCGGGTATAGGCTGTATAGAAATATATAAAGCTCATTTTATCCATGTCCATGGGCTGTTTAAAGAACTCTTTGCCCTTGGTGATCAGCCCGAATGGCACAGGAAATCCAAATGAGACATTATAATTCCTGATATTTCCGTAGTTCGTAAATGTCTGGGTCGATACCAACGAATTCGGTTCCGTATTCAAGGTCATTAAACTCACATTCTTCGTATACGAGTAGTTGGCACTCAGGCTAACGTAATTGAAGGCTGAAAAAGCCATCGAATAATTATCATAGAAATTTGGTTTCAAATACTGGTTCCCTACCGAACTGGAATACTGGTCGAAATAACCGTTGTTATTCGGATCCAGCTGGCTGTACGGAGGCATGGCTACTTTCCTCGAATAGCGGCCTGTCATCTTCAATATCGGGGTAAATTGGTACAACAGGTTGAATGTCGGGTAAACGTACGGGAACCCACCTTTCACGGTTGTATCTTTTTGCAGAAGCGAACTATTAAACTCCAGGTCTTCCAGCCGCACTCCCGCTGTTACATTCAGTTTCCCGATTTTCTTTTTAAACTCGGCATACAAGGCTATATTCGTCTCATTGTAACTGAAATCCAGCCGGCTATCATACACCCTTCGATTAAAAAGTGTTGAATCCGATTTGTTCAAATTATATTTCCCGACATCCCCGGCCTCCACCTTGTTGAATTTACCTCCTGTATTTATCTGGAATCCTTTGAATGGTAATTCAAGATCAAATTTCCCATAGAAATTCGTCAGGTTCAGGTTTATGTCGTTGATGCTGTAAAGGTACGGAATTTTTTGTTCTAGTAACGAATTCCCCT
>Ga0302286_10002252_pt1 | contig 13486 bp, 11 predicted proteins | sample III_Fen_E2_3_FD_198765 | JGI IMG/M metagenome (GOLD analysis project Ga0302286, IMG submission 198765) | Peat permafrost microbial communities from Stordalen Mire near Abisko, Sweden - III_Fen_E2_3 | ecosystem: Environmental > Terrestrial > Soil > Wetlands > Permafrost | place: Sweden: Abisko...
CTTATGGAGATACATTTATTGACGAACGGCGTTCGCAAAGTAGCTGGCACACTCCTTTCCTGTTTAGCGGAAAGGAACGCGATGAGGAAACCGGGCTGCTTTATGTGAGCCAGCGGTATCAGGATGGGAAGTATTGTATCTGGTATAGTGTGGATCCGCTGGCTCTTAAATACCCGAATATCAGCAGCTATGTGTATTGCCATAATAATCCAGTGAATCTAATTGATCCAACAGGTAAAGGAGATCATAAACCAGACACATATACTTTACCTAAAAATCCAAATCAAATTGACACAAAAACATGGGAACCCATAAAGCCTCAAAACATACCCGAAGGTAAAGGACATGCATTATATTGGAAAAATAAAGACTCAAATGTTTATTTAGCGTGGGATAAAGAAGACCATTATCATCTATATACAAATGAACGCTTTAAAACTCGGTTAGATGCTAACGGAAATTTAGTAAAAGCAAAGGGAGTGACTAGTGCTCATCTGGAACCAGGAACTGTAATTAATCTTTCAAATGCAATTAAAACATCAGTCAGCGTTTTAAATTTTGCTTTTAGTCTATCTTCAATTCTTACAGATAGCCCCCAGAATCCATTATATATTTTTCAAGCAAAAGGTTCCGGCAAACAAAATAGAGCATATTTAGATACAGAAACAAATCAAATATATGAATGGAGCTTTGTTCCTGGAACAAAAGTAAGAGAAGTCCGTTTTTATGAAGCATATGATTATATTAATAAGCAATGGCGTGGCGTTGGATACAAAAACTCCCAATATTTTGAGGAAAAAGGGAAAGAAACATATATAAGATGAAAAGCATGAGTGTGTATTATATAAAACTTAGTTTTAACAATAATATGTTTAGAATATTATTATCTCCTTTTACAGAGAAAGATATTTTTAAAATTTTCAACGCTGAGTCTTTGATTGAAATAAAAAACGCTTATATTCAGGTATTTGGGAAAAACATCAACTCGGATATTTCACTTACAGAAGAAAATTTCAGAAATTTTAATAGGCTATACCATCTAAATATGTTGTTTGCAACGCCGTTAGAATATAGCATTAACGATCTTGAAATGAGAATAATTGAATGCAATCTAAATGTTTGTATAAAAGATGAGATAATTACAATTATTGATGGCAATGGCAATCATCAAGCAATACTGGAAAAAATTTGCTCTTTTTTAACCAATAACAACTACACTGATTTATTGGCAATTATATCTCGCAATGTTGATCATTATATATGTTTCTCGATTAATACTTTATCTCAATTAGAGTTTGAAATATTTGAAAATTTTGGAGAAATGCAAAACAAATCGACATTGTTGAGAAACAATAACTAGATATGGTTCTGTTGTTCCCTGTTCATCGTAGGCTGTGGCAGATTGTTCGGCGTAACGTATCGTTACGTCAAGAGTAAAAGCAAGACTGCCGCCTTGCAGGCTCAAAAGCGGGTGGTACATGCCGTGTAAAAGGTTATAAAAGAAGATGTCTGACAACAGACCCTCGCTGGCGCGGATTTGCAATCCGTGCCCAAGCCATGCGGTGGAGCAAAGCTTAAAGTGAGCTATAAACCAATTGAATAGAGAAAGAGTGTTTGCTGTCTTGGCAATTGATTGGAACAACAGATTGTAGGGAGAAATTGTCTCGGCACGGGCACAGGTCGCAGACCTGCGCCAGCGGGGTTATAGATCAATTTGCTGAGAAGGTGGATTCAAAATCGACGATTATGGGTTCTGATGTGAAAGTTGGTTATATGGGTGGAGTAAGAAGCAATAAACAATTTGTAAATTACATAGGAACTGATGGAGTTAGGGTAAACGGACATATTGTAACAAAAAAAGGACGACACAGATGAGATATTTAAAAAGAATAATGATAATAGTATGCTTATTGTTTATTGTTTGTTATGGACTATTAGTTTTAACTTTAGGTTATCCTGTTGTTCTAAATATATCGTCTAACGTTCAACACTCAACAATAACTTATATTAAAGGACAGACAATTAGTCCATTAAATAGTTTTGATTTTAACTCTGATGAATGGACTGCTTATTTGCTAATAAGCAATGATGATTACAAGTCAATAAAAGGTGATTTAATTGGGAGTAAGCTTGTAACAAAGGAAATATCTGTACTGAACCTTCTTAAAAAAGAATGTGCATTTACTTACACTGATGGTGATTTATCAACTGTAACTAGTAGCTTTGTTCTTTATAGGAATGGTAATAAAGTGTTTGAAACAGGGATTGTAATAGAAAAATCCATGCAGGGTTTTCAAAGTCAAGAGTATGGGTGGATTACTGCCAAGCATAATCTGATAAATGCCTTTAATAGGTTTGATAAGATAAAAAGTCCAATGATTGTATTAAAATAAGATTATAAACAAAATTCCCCCAAGCCATGCGGTAGAACAAAGCTTGAAGTAAGCTATAAACCAACTAAATAGAGAAAGAGCATTTGCTGTCTTAGCAATTGATTGGAACAACAGATTGTAGGGAGAAATTGTCTCGAAGTTAGAGGTAAGGCTGTAGCCATGCAGGCTCAAAAGCAGGTGGTACATACCGAGTGAATGGTTAAAAGAAGATGTCTGACAACAGGCATCTTCTTCTTTATTGCCGATAATCAACAACAAATCACTAATATTGCAGATGTAAATTACCGCTATGAAGGTGCTCCCTCTCTTGACCCGAATGTGAGCGAAAAGGTGAAGAAAGCCGATCAGTACAGCTACGACCCCAACGGCAACCTGCTATGCGTAAACACAGGTACCGTTATAGCCGACAATAAACTGCGGGCTACCAACAGTCGTAAGCTGCTATGGGACGAAGAGAACCGCCTGCTTGCGGTAAGCGACAACGGGTTTGTAAGCAACTACTGGTACGATGCCGCAGGCGAGCGCACCGTAAAAGAGAGCGGCGATGGCGAAGGAGTGCAGGTAAATGGCGTGCTTAGCGCCGCATGTACCGGCACAAGCAGCTTTACGGCATACGTAAGCCCCTACTTAGTGGTGAGTAACGGAGGCAACTACACCAAGCATATCTATATGGGCTCGCAAAGGATAGCAAGCAAACTGGCAAGCTCTGATCTGTTTACTGTCGACCCCACTGATGTCACTGTAAAAAAAGCAGGAGATAGCGATTTTAGCACTAAATTTGCAACCCTTACAGGTACGGTAAAGACCCGATACGACTCTTTGGGAGTTCTCTATAAAGGAGTACCGCATACCGGCGGTTTAATCACCTCCCCTTCGGGGAGGACGGGTGGGGTTTCATACTTCTACCACTCCGACCATCTGGGTAGCAGCTCTTTGATAACCGACATTTCAGGCAACCCGGTACAGCACTTGGAGTATGTGCCTTTTGGAGAGGTGTTTGTAGAAGAGCGCAACGGCAACTGGAGCACACCCTATAAGTTTAATGCCAAAGAGCAGGACGAAGAGACGGGGCTTTACTACTACGGTGCACGGTACTACGATCCCAAAAGAAGCGTGTGGCTGAGTGTGGATCAGTTGGCGGAAAAAAAACCTTGGATGTCATCTTATGTGTATTGTAAAGATAATCCTTTACGGTACATTGATCCAGATGGGAGAAATGAGTGGAATATTACTGAGGAAGGGAAAAAAGTAGGGAAAGTAATAAAAACTCAAAAACATGATGCCTTTTTTATGGTTGATAAAAACGGAAATCGTATGCAAAATAAAGATGGAAGTTATGTCTCGGTTTCGTTTAAACATGGTACAATTGAATCACTAAAGACTCAAAAATATAATCAAGGCAAAAAACAGGTATCTACTTTTGATTCTTACAAGGTTCGTGGAGATGATAATGGAACCAAACTATTTAAATTCTTTTCGGAGAACGTTACAGGTAAAACAAACATTGAATTTAGCCAAGCAAAAACAGGTGTTATAGGAAATCGAGGATTGAATTTCATTACTACATCGCACGAAGTTAATGCAGAGAATGGATTAGGGCAATTGTATGCAGGACAACTATATTATAGATATACAGTTAGAGAAGCTATTCATAGTCATCAAAACTTCGCTTATCCAAGTGGACTAACTGAGCGTAATCAGGATATTGGTAATGCAAGTGATGTTACAAGAGTCTTTAAATCTCAAGGATTGCAAGCCCCAGTATTTAAAATATATTACGTTCCAACTGGAGCTTATATTCGTTATACACCAGATTCAAAACGTGAAGATTTTAAATAAATGCAAAATGAATAAATACAAGGGTATATCAAGGTCAGTCGTTCTATTAGTCTTTTTTTTGAGTATCGCATCAATGTATTCGCAATCTTGGATGAAGCCAGTAAAACCAATTCAGTTCTCTCTTCCCAAATTAATTGTTAGTGACAGTATTTTTCTTTGGGGCATAGATTCTTTAGTGTTGCAAAGTAATTGTCCGACCTTAAAATCATATAAACAAAAAGGTTTCTTTTCTTTAGCGCTTGAAATGAATAAACATCAAGAAGGTTTACCTTTGTTATCTGTAGAATATAGTTTTAGAGCTCTCAACTTTCCTAGGGGTGGAATAGGATATTTTATATTTAAAGGGTATTTATTTGTGGTTTTTGGGATAAATCCAAATAATTTATTCATCTCGACAATAACCCAAAGAAAGTTTGTATATAAGCAATCTATAGGGGCTCCTGTTGCCACGACAGACGATAATCCTGAATGGATTTTTTCTTATCAGAAAGGACAGCTCATGTTACTTAAATATTGCTGCCCAAAATCATCAGGTGTTAGGTAACAAGACAATAATATTATAGTACCTTTTCCCGATTCCGACGTTTCATATATATTACGTTCCAAATCAACAATCAATTCTTTACACTCCAGACTCTCAACCGAAAGAATTTAACAGGTGAAATCATTGTAAAAATACAATTATGAAATCGTACATGTTTATTTTAGTGCTTATAATAGGGATGCCGAATAATTTATTGTCTCAAAATAAAATCATCATAAAATCATCTCAATTGGTAAGGTATTCATTAAATGAACTCCAAGTAAAAGATAGTGTATTAATTAAAGGAATTGATTCTATTATTATGCGGGTAAATTGTTCAATGATAAAACATAATACTAAAGCTAATTTTTTCTTTTATATTGATCAAAATGAACAATATGGTGATTCACTTTTCATGAATCTTGCCTTATCAAAGGAACCTGATGGACGGAGATGTTTGGGCTATTTTTCATACAAAAACAATATATTCATGGTGTATGGAAAAAAAGCAATTAATTTTTTTTCAAAGAAATCAAGCAGAAAGCAGTTTTCATTTATTGAGAAAAATCCACAGCCAACCTTTGACCCTCCAGAATGGGATATGTTGTATAGTAACAATAAAATTATGCTTCTCAAATTTTATCCGTAGTTTTTAGTATCCGTTGCGCGTAGACTGTTCATACAGATTGTTCGGCGTAACGTGTCGTTACGTCGGGGGTAAAAGCATCTCTGATGTGCGTAGGTTGTTCCATCAGATTGTTCGGTGTAACGTATCATTACATCGGGAATAAAAACAAGACTGTAGCCTTGCACATTCAAAAGCGGGTGGCGACTCTGTAAACGGTAAGTTTGTTTTCTACACGAAGAGGATGCCTTTTGACGGGGCATCCTCTTTGTGTAGTTGCGGTCATCGTCCGTAAATCTACGGTAATTCTATTTGTATCGTGGCGCTTGTATTGAGAATAAAAAGGATGAAATATGAAACATGTAAGCTTATGGTAGGTGGTAAAGAAATTGAGATTACCGGTGTGCAGATTGAACCTGCCCCATTTTCTTTATTTTCCGAAGGGAAAATAGGCCTATAATTCGGTTTTCCGTCACGGATAGCAGCCCAATAATCAATGGAATATCTCCTACCGAATGGCATCCCGTTTCATCTCTTTTCAGATGTCGGCCAGAGCTGTGTGCAAATCGTGTGCAAGGGCATAAAAAAAGCACCTGCGGAACATGTCTGCAAGTGCTTGATTGTTAAGGGGTGGGCCCAACTGGGCTTGAACCAGTGACCCCCTGATTATGAGTCAGGTGCTACTAACCAACTGAGCTATAGGCCCGGATTTGCAAAAGTTTTTGTACCTTTGTAAAGCGGATGCAAAGATATGTTTTTTCGCGGATTTTTACAATAGGAGCATCAATTTTTTTTCGGCATGATAGACTTTTCAACGATTAAAGCACTCTTTTTCGACTTTGGAGGTGTGCTCATCAATTTAGATAAACAACTCTGTTTACAGAACTTATATAAAATCACCGGTTACGACTTTTCGGAGATGGTGGGTAACTACCTGCAGGCTGGAGTGTTTCTCCGTTTGGAAAAAGGGTTGGCAAACGAACAGGAGTTTTATGACGAGGTACGTAAATATTCGCGCTATCCCGTTACCGACCAACAAATTTGCGATGCCTGGGCTTCATTTTTGCTGGATGTTCCAGAGGAGAAGAAAGAGTTGTTGCTGGCTTTACGTCAACATTTTAAAGTGTTTATGCTCAGCAATACCAATGTGATTCATGTTAACTACAGCATGAATCGCAATTTTGATATTGACGGACATACGCGCTACGATTATTTTGATAAGTGCTACTTTTCAAACGAGATACACATGGCAAAGCCCGACTCTGAAATGTTTGAATATGTGTTGCATGACTCAGGCTTCAAACCCGAAGAGTGTCTCTTTCTGGACGATGGGCATAAAAATATTGAAATAGCCGCTTCTATGGGCTTTCAAACCTACTTTGTAAAACCTCAGGAAGATTTTAGACCACTGTTTGCTGCTATATTAGGAGATAGCACTGAGTACTGATTACTGCGTACATAATACTTTGCATTATGGCTTTACACAATGATTTAGGCAAAGAGGGCGAAGCGCGTGCTGCCAACTACCTGATGGAGCACGGCTATAAAATTCGCCATACCAACTGGTTTTACGACAAGATGGAACTCGACATTGTGGCCGAAAAAGAGGGGTGGCTTGTGGTGGTGGAGGTGAAAACCCGTTCCACCGAAACCTTTGAACATCCGGAAGAGGCCATTACAAATGCTAAAATCCGCCGTATAGTGACTGCTGCCGACGGATATATCCAAACCTACAATATTGACTTTCCTACCCGTTTTGATGTGGTCTCTGTCATTCCCGACCGCAAAGGCTTTCATATCGACCATATCGAAGATGCTTTTTTGGCTCCGGTCAATTAATTCAATTTTCAACACAAAGAAGCTTTAGAAATGTCACCCCACTTTGTGCTCAAGCCCGGTTTTGACATAAAAAAACAGCCTCCGGTATCACTACCAAAGGCTGCCTGTCCAATTATTATTATCTATTCAATCCTTAAAACTTCAGCCCGATGGAGGCAAAATAATAACCTCCGTTAAATCCGAATTGTATGGCATCACGTCCGTAAGGCATACGACCGTACGAAGTGTTATCCAACGCACTTGCTGTGGTGTATGGCGAAAGCGAAGTGGTGTTTTTAATCTTGTCGGGATATACGTTAAACAAGTTGTTCGCACCCACGGTTACTTGCACCACTTTCGATACCTGATAGGAGAATGAGAGGTCGGTCAGCGCTTTTGCCGAATATTTTTCGTCCAATAATGGATTGGTAGCATTGAGCGATGCGGTTTCTCCGTAGCGTGTTACACGCAATGCCGAACCGAATTTTCCCCATTGATAGTTGCCCGAAGCAGTAATCTTGCTGCTGGGTTGTCCCTTTTCCAAACGTCCGCGTTCCTGACGGTTGAACAGTGTACTGCCAAACAGATCGGCAGGTATTTTGTCTGTTCCGGCAACATCACCAAACACACGCGTTTTATTAAAGTTGCCCGCCAATGACAGTGTCAACAATTGTGTAGCAGAAGGATGCAATTTGTAAGAAGCTACCACATCGAGGCCGTGTGTTTCTGTATTCACCGCATTGGTAAAGAACTGCGCAGCATTCACGTCAGGATAAGCCGATAGCAGTTGATCTACTGTGGTGTTGCTTCTCGAAAATTGTCCGGTGAGCACTATGCGATTGCGGATACTGATATTGTAGGCATCGGCGGTCAATGAAAACTCGCCTGCATTTACAGTAAGCCCCAAGCTCCCGTTGAGAGATGTTTCTGCTTTCAGCGAAGGAATACCAAAGGCCTGAGCTACATCACTGTTGTTGCGGAAAGTTCCCACCTGACGCGGTGTTAATACACCATTGACATTGACAAATACCGTAGATACGCTGCTGTAATAACGTTGTTGCAATGAAGGTGCACGAAAGCCGTTGTTGATATCGCCGCGCAATGACAAGAATTTAGTCAGTTTATAACGTGCAGCTAATTTACCTGCAAGATTACTGCCGAAGTCGCTGTAGTTTTCAAAACGTGCAGCCACATCTATCAATAACCGGTCGGTGATGTCCGATTCCACATCCGCATATACAGCACCAATATGGCGATACGCATTGACGGCATTGGTGGGTTGGAATCCGGGAAAAGCTTGAGCACCACCTGCTTTACCGCTGGTAGGTGTATAATTGGTGTATGAAGCTTCATCACCGGCTGTGATTCCGTAATTTTCTATGCGGTACTCGCCTCCGAATGCCACATTGAAGGTTTTGAATGCACTGAGCTGATCGCGCAAATCTTTTGATACATCCACATTCAGGGTGTTTTGGTTGAATTTAGTAGTTCCCGAATAAAAAGAGGTGGGAGCTGCAGCAGCCAATGTATATTGTGAGGCATTCAATGAATTATCTACATGATATGCAAATGAGTTTCCACCAAAAGTGTTGCTAATGTCCCATTTCCATCCTGAGGAAGTGAATTTTATGCCGGCTTGTAAGTTCTTGTCCCACACGTCGGATAAGATATGCGGAAGGAAACCATTGGGATAAATCTCTGTAATATTTTGTGTAGTTTGATACGGGTAGCGATAAAGTGCACCTGCATCGCCTTTGCGGTAGCTTATGCCTGCATTGTAATATAGTTGCAGATTGTCCGTCAGTTGATTGCCACCGTTCAGGTCAAACCCGAAGCTCTTCAGTTTGGAGTTTCCAAAATCGAGATTCTTTTTTCGGTTAAAGTTGTTTTTTGAAATCAATGCCTGATCCTGATTGTACAATGCGGTTTTGCGGGCAATAAAATCGGCATCCGTTTCGCCTGTATTACGGCTCACGGCCCAGTTTACATACACCGGACCGGTATAATCGCCCGCACGGTTAGTTGCACCACGGTAGCGTACGTCGGCATTAAGGGTGAGGTAATCTTTAGGATTTGCGAATTTAAAGCCATGAGTGAAGCCTACTTGAGCCAGAGCACCATCACCTGCATATTGTTGTCCGAATTGAGTATTGACTTGTGTGCCCACATTTTTCTTCAGCACCACGTTAATAACACCGGCAATAGCATCCGAACCATATTGTGAAGAAGCTCCATCGCGCAACACTTCCACACGTTCGATAGCCGAAGCTGGAATCGCATTCAGGTCGGTTCCTACTGCACCTTTACCTATTGTACCGTTGAGATTGATTAATGAAGTGGTATAACGACGTTTACCATTTACCAACACCAGTACCTGATCGGGACCTAAGCCGCGCAAGGTGGCAGGGTCGATATGGTCGCTACCATCGGCTAGTGTTTGACGCGAGGAGTTGAAAGAAGGTGCTACCAGGGCAATCATCTGAGTAGGCTCTATTTGGCCGGTACTGAAGAGCTCTTTTGCCGAAATTACATCTACCGGAACCGCAGTTTGTGTACGGCTTCGCACATTGCTCGAACGTGAGCCGACTACCACCACATCATTCAACTGTTGGTTCAATGTCAATGATAAATCGCCATCAGATATTTTGTTAGGAAGTACCTGAACCTCTTTTCGCTGAGGAGTAGCACCCACAAAACTTGCGATCACCGTGTATTTTCCGGGTGCCACCACAAATGAATAGTTACCCTTACTGTCGGTTAATACACCGTTCTTTTTGCCATCGATAATGACTGTTGCATCAGCAACCGGTTGGCCGCTATTGTCTTTTACTACTCCTTTGATTGTTCCGTTTTGTGCTGCTGCAGAAAGCGAAAAGACCAAAAATAATACCACTAATTTCAAAAATGAAGAAAGGTTCTGTTTTCTCATAACTAATACCTATTAACAATTAAACTAAAAAATACCCTGTTAAAACTACAACTATTATACATGCAAAATCGAGGCTAAAAATGTTAGCCATAATTAACACTGCAAAGGTGAGGTGTTTATTGAAGTGAAAAAATCACCTAAAGAGGGTATTTTAATAACACACGTGTGGTATTTTTATTCGATTGATATGTTTTATCTTTGCAACACAATAGATCAATCGGATTCTTTCCGTTAAACAATTAATATCAATCGCTATTTATCTTATTCAATATCAATTATATGTCACAATATTCAAGATTTTCCCTTCTTCGATTTCTTCTGTTTCTCTTTTTGTGTAATACAATTTCGGTAATTGCTCAATCTGGTGATAATAATCATTATACCATTACCAAAAAAGTAAATGCGGGTAATGGGGCAGTGGTTTCGGCACATCCATTGGCCAGCAAGATAGGAGTTGATATTCTTAAGAAAGGAGGCAATGCGGTGGATGCAGCTATTGCTACGCAATTGGCATTGGCGGTGGTCTATCCCAATGCAGGCAATTTGGGTGGCGGAGGTTTTATGGTAGCACGGTTGAGTGACGGAGAGTTGTTGGCATTAGACTATCGTGAAGAGGCTCCACACAAAGCGCATCGCGATATGTACCTGGACAAAGCCGGTGAAGTAGAAGCCGGAAAAAGTCTCAACGGGCATCTTTCGGCAGGAGTGCCGGGCACTGTAGCCGGACTTTTTGCTGCGGCTAAATACGGAAAACTGCCTTTCAAAACCTTGATTCAACCGGCCATTGACCTTGCTGAAAACGGGTTTGCGATTACCGAACGTGAGGCGGCTTTATTGAACTCTATTCAGGCTGATTTGAAAAAATACAATACCCAATTGCCCGTTTTTGTAAATGACGAAAAATGGAAAGTGGGTGATGTTTTGCTGCAAAAGGAGCTTGCAAAAACCTTGAAACGGGTACGTGACAAAGGTAAAAAAGGATTTTACGAAGGCAAAACCGCACAATTGATTGTGGAGGAGATGAAGCGGGGAAGTGGCATAATCTCATTGTCCGATCTCAAAAATTATCAGGCTAAATTTCGCAAAGCGCACGTTTTTAGTTATAAAGGATATGCTGTGGTGAGTATGCCAATGCCAAGCAGTGGAGGAACGCTATTGCATCAAATGATGAAGATGGTGGAAGGCAGAAACATTGCTGCAATGGGCTTTCAATCGCCCGCTTCGGTGCAACTGATGACCGAGGTGGAACGTCGTGCCTTTGCTGACCGTGCTGAATATATGGGCGATGCCGATTTTGTATCTGTACCTCAGAAAGCGTTGGTGGATAGCATCTATCTGCTCAACAGAATGAACGATTATGTGACGGCAAAAGCGGGTAGCAGTGCACAGGTAAAATGCGGACAGTTGCCACGCAAAGAGAGCGAAGAGACTACTCACCTCAGTGTAATTGATAAGGAGGGAAATGCGGTGGCAGTGACCACTACGCTTAATAACTCGTATGGCAGCAAAACGGTGGTGGCCGGAGCGGGATTTTTGCTGAATGATGAAATGGATGATTTTAGCGCCAAACCCGGTGTGCCCAATTTATACGGAGCAGTGGGTGGCGAAGCCAACGCCATTGCTCCCGGTAAACGAATGCTTAGTGCAATGACACCCACCATTGTACTGAAAAGCGGTAAACCCTTTATTGTGGCTGGAACTCCTGGTGGAACCACCATTCCCACTTCGGTATTTCAAACATTGATGAATTTGCTGGAATTCAATCTCTCTACGGAAGATGCCGTCAATAAACCGAAGTTTCACCACCAGTGGTTACCCGACAGAATTGACGTGGAGAGATGTTTTCCTGCCAATGTGCGTGCAGCGTTGCAAGCAATGGGTTACACACTCTTTGAGCGTGCTGCCATCGGACGCACGGAGGTGATAAAGGTACTTTCTGACGGAACATTTGAAGCCGTTGCCGACAGTCGCGGTGACGATGGGGCAGAGGGATATTGACAAAAAAACCGCGATTGCTTTTCAGCAAACCGCGGCAATATATTAGTACAGTTTTATTGTCAACTGTCCATTGTGTTTACATTCTCTCAGGTACTTCTATGCCCAGCAATCCCATACCTCGTTTAATTACTTTGGCAATGTTGCGCGAAAGTGTGAGGCGGAAAGCGCGTAGCTGTTCGTTCTCTTCTTTGAGCATTGAATGGTCGTGGTAGAATTGGTTATACTCTTTGGCAAGGTCGTACACATAGTTGGCAATCACTGCCGGAGAGTAGCTTTCGCCTGCTTCGCGAACCACAGCAGGGAAATCGGAGAGCATTTGTACGAGGCTCACCTCTTTTTCCGAAAGCTCGAGGGTTGTATCGGGTGCAACGGTAGTCGCAATTTGTTGGTCGTCAGCCTTGCGTAGTACCGATTTGATGCGGGCGTGTGTGTATTGAATAAATGGACCGGTATTGCCATTAAAATCGATCGATTCTTTGGGATTGAAAGTCATGTTCTTGCGTGGATCAACCTTTAGAATAAAGTATTTCAATGCGCCAAGTCCCACCATGCGGGCAATGGCTTCGGCTTCCTGTTCGGTGCAACTGTCAAGTTTGCCGAGTTCTTGCGATGTTTCGCGGGCAGTACTCACCATTTCATCCACAAGGTCATCAGCATCAACCACGGTGCCTTCGCGGCTTTTCATTTTACCTTCAGGCAGTTCTACCATTCCGTAGGAGAAATGCACGAGGTCTTTGCCCCATTTGAAACCCAGTTTGTCCAACAGGATGGAAAGTACCTGAAAGTGGTAGTTTTGTTCGTTACCCACCACATAGACCATTTTGTCGATGGGGTAGTCGTCGTAACGCAGTTTGGCAGTGCCAATGTCCTGTGTCATATACACCGAAGTGCCATCGGCACGGAGCAGAAGTTTTTCGTCCAATCCGTCGCCGGTGAGGTCGGCCCACACGGAGCCATCTTCGCGGCGATAGAAACTGCCGCTTGCAAGGCCCTCTTCTACTTTCGATTTACCTTCGAGGTAAGTCTCCGATTCGTAGTAAATTTTGTCGAAGTCAACGCCCAATTTCTTGTAAGTCAAATCAAAACCGGCATACACCCAGCTATTCATCATTTTCCATAATGAATAAACTTCTTCGTCACCGGCTTCCCATTTGCGGAGCATTTCCTGTGCTTCCACTATCATCGGGGCATTACGTTTGGCATCCTCTTCAGTTTGTCCTCGTGCCATCAATTTCTTGATTTGGCTCTTGTATTCCTGGTCAAATTTCACGTAATATTTTCCCACAAGGTGATCGCCTTTCATGCCTGTACTTTCGGGAGTTTCGCCATTGCCGAATTTTTGCCAGGCCAGCATCGACTTG
>Ga0302286_10002254_pt1 | contig 13481 bp, 10 predicted proteins | sample III_Fen_E2_3_FD_198765 | JGI IMG/M metagenome (GOLD analysis project Ga0302286, IMG submission 198765) | Peat permafrost microbial communities from Stordalen Mire near Abisko, Sweden - III_Fen_E2_3 | ecosystem: Environmental > Terrestrial > Soil > Wetlands > Permafrost | place: Sweden: Abisko...
AAGGCAAAAAAGGATTGAATGCAGTAAACGTAAAAGTAATTTAGTATATACTAATTGACTTTTGTCACAACATCGGAAAAGCCTATCATTATTTGATAGGCTTTTTTTACGTCAATTTGATCCGATTAATCTGCACCCATTGAACTGAAACATTTCAAAGGGTTCATTGTCTGATAAAAGAATAAAGAATCATTTTCATCATGGAAAACATTTCAGGTGATTCGATGTTAGATTGACATGAAAAATCGGGTTATTACATGATTGAGAGTGTCCAGTTAAAATACTTAATTTAAAGAATGAAAAGAATATGGATTTGTTGCCTGTTGGCAGTTTCGGTATGGGTTCGTGCTGAAGTGAGCCTGAACAGCCTTTTCAGTAATCACATGGTTGTACAACAGGGAGTTGCAGTACCTGTATGGGGAACGGCCGGCGAGGGTGAAAAAGTAACCGTAAGTTTTAACGGACAAGCGGTGTCGACGATTGCTACGAACGGTAAATGGATGATACGATTATCACCCATGGCTTATCAGTTGACACCATTAACCCTGACGGTTTCGGGTACAAATACGATTTCTATCAACGACATCCTAGTCGGAGAAGTCTGGTTGTGCAGCGGACAATCAAATATGGAAAGGCAGCTGGGACCACGCCCCCCACAGCCGTTGATAACCGATTGGGAAAAAGAAAGAGATGCTGCCAGTTATCCGCTTATAAGAGAATATTATGTGCCTCTGAATTATTCCGGCTCTAAAACATCGGACGTTCAAAGCTCGTGGACAGTATGTTCTCCACAGACAGTATCCGATTTCTCGGCAGTCGGATACCTCTTTGCTAAAAATCTGTTTCTCCAATTGAAAGTCCCTGTAGGTATTCTCTTTTCTGCTTTTGGTGGAACTCCGGCAGAAGACTGGACCAGCGAGACTGCCCTGAAAAACAATTCGAAACTTCAGGTGCTGGTAGCCGATTATAATAAGCCAACCACAGCATGGAAACCAACAGGCAAAACCATGAGTGGACTGTATAATGGAATGATTTATCCCTTATTGCCCTATGCTTTAAAAGGAGTGGTGTGGTATCAGGGTGAATCGAATAATGACCGTCCAACCCTCTATAAAACTATTTTAGCAACACTGATTTCAAACTGGCGACAGGACTTTAATCAGGGCGATATTCCATTCCTGATTGTTCAGATAGCTCCTCATAAAGAGATGTGCCCTGAATTACGTGAATCGCAGTTCCTGGTCAGTCAAAAAGTATCACATACGGCATTAATTGTTACGACCGATTGTGGTGATGCCGAAAATATCCATCCTTCCCACAAACAACCTGTTGGTGAAAGGCTCGCGATTGCTGCCAGAGCATTGGCATACAAAGAAAAAATTGAATATTCAGGTCCTGTTTACAGGTCCTTCAATATTAAAAATGAGGAAGTGTTTATAAACTTCACCCACACCGGCAAAGGGATGACTGCTAAACAGAAGGACGAACTTAAAGGATTTACCATTGCCGGAGCAGATAAGAAATTTGTACCAGCTAAAGCTATTATTAAAGGAAATCAGGTAGTAGTATCTGAAAAAGGAATTAAAAAACCTGTTGCCGTGAGATACGGATGGTCGAATGTTCCGGATGTGAATCTATTTAATGTGGAGGGATTCCCTGCTTCGCCATTCCGTACCGATACCGAATAATCCGGTATTATCTCGAATCTATATGGGCATATAAGAAATTGTAGATATTTAGTGATCTGGTTGTTAATCTCTAAAAGCTTACATTACAGTGTCCTGGTAGTTATTAATTATTCATTATTATTTATTAATTACTTACAAAAAAAGCTCCACGGAATGAAAATTCCGTGGAGCTTTTTTAGGTCTGTTGAGTTAAGAAAAATCTTAAACTACTTTGTAAATATCGACATTCTCAGCGTGAAAAGTCTTGATAAAGGCAGCATGTCTGCGTACTTCCACTTCACCGTAATTCAGGTAAATCTCAGCCGATTTGCGGAATAGATCTTCTGTATCACGTGATGCATCGATAATGAGCAGGTAACTCATGATGATATGACCTGCCATTTCTACCAACCTGCGTGCCTGGAAATCGAGGTATTCCTGATTCTTGGCTTCACTGACACGTACTACAGCATTTGCATACAAATTAGTCATAATCTGTAAGCGTTTGCGGAAAGAGGTATACTCCGGTTTAATCGCTTGTTTGTCGTAATCGCGGATTTGTTTCAGGTAATTCCCTGTGGTTACGTGGCGTATTGCAGCAACGACCTGCAATTGTGATGTTCCTTCGTAGATCGTCATGATACGCGCATCACGGTACAAACGTTCGCAGGCATAATCTTTCATGAAGCCCGAACCTCCGTGTACCTGTATACAGTCGTATGCATTCTGGTTGGCATATTCGCTGGTAAACATTTTAAGCATAGGTGTCAACGCATCCGCCAGACGTGAATATTCTTTATAGTCGGCTTTTTCTTCAACAGTAAGTTTACGATCGTTTTCAATGGCTTCGTATGCTTTGTAAATGTCTACAAAACGTGTTGTTTCATATAATAAAGTACGGGAGGCATCCAGTTTCGCTTTGATAATCGATACCATTTCGTATACAGCAGGAAATTCGATAATTGCTTTCCCGAACTGGCGACGGTCACGGGCATATGCCAGTGCTTCGTTGTATGCAGCTGCCGAAAGTCCGACCGATTGAGCACCAATGCCTAAACGAGCGCCATTCATTAACGACATGACGTATTTAATAAGTCCCATTCGACGGGTTCCAACCAATCTGGCTGGTGTGTTGGTAAATACCAGTTCGCAGGTTGGAGAACCTTTGATCCCCAGTTTGTTTTCGATACGACGTACCAGTACAGTCTGATCATGTTTGTTGTCGGCAACAAAATAAGATAAGCCCCGGCCATCACTTGTGCCATCTTCCGAACGTGCCAACACTAATTTGATTTGTGCATCACCGTTGGTAATAAAACGTTTTACACCGTTCAGGTACCACATTTCGTCCTTTTCGTTGTAAGTAGCTTTCAACTGAACAGCTTGTAAATCTGATCCGGCATCCGGTTCAGTAAGGTCCATTGAACAGGTTTCGCCTTCGCAAACACGAGGCAGGTATTCAGCCTTTATTTCGTCGGAAGCAAATTCTGAAATTGTTTCGGCGCAATCCTGTAATCCCCAAATGTTGGCAAACCCGGCATCGGCACGCGATACCATTTCACCTGACATAACATAGGCTACAATCGGAAAGTTTAATCCGCCATACTGACGTGGCAGGGTTATTCCGTAGACACCGGCCTGAATAAGGGCTTCGTGATTTTCTTTTGTCCCACGTGCATAAATAACACGACTGTTTTCGACCTGTGGTCCTTCTTTATCTACACTTTCAGCATTAGGAGCAATAATGTCAGCTGCAATCTCTCCGATAATCTCGAGTACTTTACCATAATTATCAATGGCATCTTCAAAATCACGCGATGCATAATCAAATTTATCCTTTTCAGCAAAATTGCGCTCCTTGAGGGCAACTATTTTCTTCATCAATGGATGCGAAAGCTGAAATTTTATTGCGGGATTGTCGTTATAAAAGTTCATGTTTTTTATAGTTAAATGAATGGAGCCGTTAGTTTTGAGTTGGTAGCCGTTAGTTGAAAAGTGCAGTTCGAAAATTGTTGATGCTAGCCAAAATTTTCTACCTGTTTCTTACTACGTACTTGTTTCTCCCGGCTTCTTTCTTCTTGTTTTACTTCGAGTTCTTTTTATAAAATTTGATCATTTTTGGCAGTACTTCTTCAATACTTCCGGTAATCACATAGTCGGCAATCTGGTTAATCGGAGCTTTCGGATCATTGTTGATGGCAATAATCATGGCACTTTCCTGCATGCCGGCAATATGTTGGATTTGTCCTGAAATACCGCAGGCAATATATAATTTAGGACGTACCGTTGTACCGGTTTGACCTATTTGACGTTCGTGTTCTGCAAAACCTGCATCAACGGCCGCACGGGAAGCACCAACTTCACCACCTAATACAGCAGCCAGTTCGTGTAACAGTTTGAAATTATCGGCACTCCCGACTCCATAACCTCCCGAAACAATAATTGGAGAACCTTTAATGTTCAGTTTTGATTTCTCCATGTGACGTTCTATTACTTCAACCACAAAGTCGGTATCGGCAACATATTTTGAAGTCTCCAGTTTATGAGTCTTACCAACAAACTTTGCATCCTTGATTTCTTTTTTCATAACCCCTTCGCGTACTGTTGCCATCTGAGGGCGACAATCGGGATTCACAATGGTGGCTACGATGTTTCCTCCAAATGCAGGACGAATTTGATAAAGAAGATTTTCATAAATCTTTCCTTGTTTTTTATCTTCGTAGTTTCCGATTTCAAGGGAAGTACAATCGGCAGTTAAACCGCTAAATAAAGCCGAAGAGACACGGGGACCTAAATCACGTCCGATAGAAGTAGCTCCCATCAATGCGATTTGTGGCTTTTCTTCTTTAAACAGATGAACCAGTAATGAAGTGTGAGGTGTAGAAGTGTAGGGTGACATGCGTTTGTCATCCAATAAGTGCAGCACATCTACTCCGTAAGGGAATACTTGTGCACCAATACCGTCCAGTTTGTAACCGGCAGCAACCGCTTCTAATTTACAATTCAATTGTTTCGCCAGGCTACGACCTTTAGTAAGGAGTTCCAGACTGACATCACCAACAATGCCATCTTCAATTTCGAGATATACAAATATATTATTCATCTTAACTTATCCTATCGTGTGGTTAGCAATTAATTCTTTCATTAAACTCTCCATCTCAAAATCACTAGCCGTAAGTCGTTTGCTTTCTTTCGAAGTAAACACGACGTTTTCGATTTGTTTTACTTTAGTTGGCGAACCTGTCAGGCCCAACCACTGAATGTCATGTTCAATATCATTTACACCCCATTCAGTAATGTTTAAGTAAGGATGAGCATCATACAGGTCAGTATAGTCTGATCCGGCTTCCTGTTTCTCGGAAGGAGTGGCTGCATGTTTGTATTTTAATGTCAGTTTAGCATGACGGGGACGGCAGTTTGCGGCTGATCCGTTTACCGTTACCAGCATGGGCAATGAACCTTTCACTATTTCGATACCACGTTCAAGGCGGCGTTTAACTGTAATTTTGTTGTCTGAGAGATCTAATATCTCTTCGGCATAAGTAATTTGAGGAAAACCTAATTTCTCGGCTACCTGTGGGCCTACCTGAGCAGTGTCTCCATCGATTGCCTGACGACCACAAATGATTAAATCGACCTTACCCATCTTCCGGATGGCGCAAGCTAATGCGTAAGAAGTAGCCAGAGTATCTGAACCTGCAAACTCGCGTCCGCTTAACAGACAGCCACCATCGGCACCCCGGTACATACTTTCACGAATGATTTCGGCAGCACGTGCCGGTCCCATCGTCAGGATCTGAACGGTAGCACCTTTAATTTTACCTTTCAAGCGAAGAGCTTGTTCCAACGCGTTCAAATCTTCGGGATTATAAATAGCAGGAAGCGCAGCACGGTTCACCGTACCATCAGCCTTCATTGCATCTTTCCCTACATTGCGCGTGTCGGGTACTTGCTTAGCAAGAACAACAATGTTAAAACTCATTTTCTGTTAATTTGTAATTAATATAATATGACTGATAATTTTAATTTCTTATCGATAATCTTGCTTTTTTTATCCCGTGGGTATAAATTGGAGTGAAATGGGATGCTGAAAAGAAAAAGACCCGCAAAAATAGCAGTTTTTATTGAATAAGCAACCGTTTTTGCACAAATTTCGAGAATTGTGCATAAAAACAGACAAATAGGCACAAAAAAACGTGGGACTTTTCACAAAGTCCCACGTCTAGATAGGTATTAGTTTTTTTAAGGTATAAAAAAGATTGTGTTGTTTAGTTAACGATGCAAATAAACAGGTAAAATTGAAGTTCTACAAGAACTAAAATATGTTTTACAACCTATTTTTAGAACTTTTTGATAATTCAATGTAGTAATTTAAATCTATTCACGTAGTTTAACTACACATACACAGACAGATAGAATTTTTTTATTTTAAATAATAATTTTATTGTTTTATTGATATTGAATTGATTTTGGAGCATCTTTTAACTGTTTTAATGATTTGCCACAACTCGCTATTCCGCCAAATTAACGTTTCGAACAAGACCAAATGTAATAATTACTTTTAAAAGCCGTCAATTTTCTTTTTCCAAGGTATTGCACAATTATCTTTCTTTCTAAAAAAAAGACATCCACAACTAATTTTTTCTCAACTTCAGGATAAAACAGTTCGTTCTTTGCTGATTCTTTTAAGTTTTAAAGAGTAAGATTGCGAAAAATACAATTTGTATTTTTATAATATTCTGTGATTCTTTTTTTATGATTATCTGCAAAGACTCCTAACCAAAAAGACTCAATAACTCAGTAAATCGATTATTTTATATTAAAACTTCTACTCCATTTGGATTCTAATTCCCAGGAGTTAAGTTTATAATTCATTTTGCTATTATTCTTTAATTGATTTTGGATTGGTTTTGGATTGGTTTTGAATTGGTTTTGGTTTTGATATTTCAGTCATTTGTTTCCAAAATATATGCCATATACCTTTATTGATATATGGCAAATGTATTGCGAATAAGTGATTGTTAAGTGACTGATATATCGGAATAGCTACGGAACCAAAACCAATCCAAAACCAATCCAAAACCGTTCTGAGTTAGAAATGTATTCGTAATACAAATATAAAAAGAAAATTTGATGATCCACTTTTTTTTAAAATAAATCCGTTACACCCATTTAAATAACCTGATTAATTTATTGAAAATTAAAAAGCTTTTGCGAACAATCATTTTCTTTTTGATGTACTTTTTATTCATCCCGTGGTAATAGAGTAGCTTATGTGTAACTGACGGTTTAAGTAAATTTTTTAAGGAGTTTAATAGACTGCCTGAATCCTTAGAATCCAGAATATGTAGCCTGATTCTGACAATCTGTTTAAAGTTGGCAAAGTAAATTCTGGCATAGTCTCTGGTAATCCTTTTTGACCTTTATATACTTTGAAATTTTATGATCTATATTGTCAAAAGATCAAATGATAGGGATGAAACCCTATGAAAAAACAGTGAATCAACGCTTTTTTGAATTGATTTTTCGTGATAAATAAGTATCTTTGTCATTCATTTATATACACATGAAAAAAATATTGATCTTCCTGCTTACAGTTTTACAACTCTCTGCTTGCAACCATGCATCCCAAAACACCAAAAAAGAAGAGAAAACAGTGAACATCCCTGAATTTTCATCAGATTCTGCGTATAAATATACTCAAAAACAAGTAAATTTTGGTCCACGCGTTCCGAATACAACAGCTCATGACCAATGTGCAGCTTACTTATCCGCTGAGTTAAGAAAGTTGGGGGCAGAAGTCATTGAGCAAAAAGCCGATTTAACAGCTTTCGATGGAACAGTGCTTCGGTCAACGAATATTATCGGATCTTTTAATTCAAAAGCTGAAGCACGTATTCTGTTGTTTTCACACTGGGATTCACGTCCATGGGCAGATCAGGATCCTATACCGGGTAACCGCAAAAAACCGGTCATGGCAGCCAATGATGGCGCCAGTGGAGTAGGAGTGCTACTCGAAATGGCCAGATTAATGGGAAAAAACCAGCCAGAAGTAGGGGTTGATATTATATTTTTTGATTCGGAAGATTACGGAGCTCCCGAAAGTTTTAAAAGTACTAATTCAGAAGACTCCTGGTGTCTGGGGACACAATACTGGGCAAAAAACCCTCACGTTAAAGGGTATACTGCCCGATTTGGTATCTTACTCGATATGGTAGGAGGAAAACAAGCTACATTTTTCAGGGAACAGGCATCGGATTATTATGCAGGGAGTGTGGTTACCAATGTGTGGTCACAGGCAAAAAGCCTTGGATTTGGTCAGTATTTTAAGGATCAGAAAGGTGGTGCCATCACCGACGATCATATTTATGTAAATCAAATCATTGGCATTCCAAGCATCGACATTATCCAGTATGATCCGAATTCAAAAAGCGGATTTGCAGATTACTGGCATACAACGCATGATACCATGGAGAACGTTGATAAAACAACACTAAATGCCATTGGAACTACGCTGATGCATGTGGTTTATAATGAGAAGAAGTAAGAGGAAGAAGAAGTAAGAAGTAAGAGGTAAGAGGCAAGGAACGAGGAAGAAGAAGTAAGAGGTAAGAGGTAAGAGGCAAGGAACGAGGAAGAAGAAGTAAGAGGTAAGAGGTAAGAGGCAAGGAACGAGGAATGAGAAGTGAGAGGTAAGAGCTAAGAAGAGAAAGAAATAAGAAGTAAGAGGAAGAGGTACGAAGTAAGAGTAAGAGTAAGAGTAAGTGGTAAGAAGTAGTGAGGGTTGAGGAAAGTGATAAGATATTTCATTAAAAAAGAGTTCAATGCGTTTTAAGAAAATAGCTGTAAAAATAGGAAGTAATGTGTTGACCCGTTCGGATGGGACGCTTGATATTACTCATATGTCAGCTTTGGTGGATCAGATATCACACTTACACAAAAAAGGAGTTGAAATTGTTATGATTTCATCGGGTGCTGTTGCTTCGGGTCGAAGCGTACTGGGGATTCATAAAAAGATGGATGTAGTGGATCAGCGGCAACTTTTTTCGGCAGTAGGACAGGCGAAACTTATCAATCACTATTATGATTTATTCAGGGAGCATGGCATTGTTGTCGGGCAAGTGCTAACTACCAAAGAAAATTTCAGCAGTCGCCGTCTTTACCTGAATCAACGGAATTGTATGCGGGTCATGCTTGATAATAATGTGATTCCAATTGTCAATGAAAATGATGCTGTCTCTGTCTCCGAACTGATGTTTACCGATAATGATGAACTTTCAGGGTTGATAGCCTCAATGATGGATATGCAGGCCTTAGTTATTCTGAGCAATATCGATGGCATATACAACGGCTCACCCGCTGAACCAGAATCGAAGGTAATACTTCGAATCGAAAAAGGGCAGGATATCTCGGATTATATCCAAAATACAAAATCTACTTTCGGAAGGGGAGGTATGCTGACTAAAACGACCATAGCGCGCAAAATTGCCGATCAGGGCATTGAAGTGATCATAGCCAACGGTAAGCGGGAAAATATTTTAATTCAATTGCTTGATAAAAAATCAGAAGTTGTTTCAACTCATTTTGTGGCATCGCCCGCAGAAGTTTCAAGCGTGAAAAAATGGATTGCACATAGCGAAGGCTTCGCAAAAGGTGAGATTCATGTAAACGAAAATGCTGCCAAAGCATTGATTGGCGAAAAGGTGGTAAGTTTGTTGCCAATAGGAGCCATTAAAATTGTCGGTGATTTTGAAAAGGATGATATTGTACGCATTCTGGACCCTGATGGATTGTTGCTTGGAGTCGGTAAAGTACAATACGATAGTGGTAAAGCACGAGAATTACTCGGTAAAAAGAATCAGAAGCCCCTGGTTCATTGCGATTATTTATATCTGGAATGAAAATCGAAATTACATAGAACTTAAAGATCTCTTAACTCTCATAAAATAAGCTGAATATTATAATACTAAATTCGGATATTCGTTGGCTACTGAGATTTATTGACTTTAATAAAGTTTCAAGTAGTTGGAACTTTTATTGCAAGAATGGACATTTGTTATCCTTGTGAGATAAATATTTTAAAAACAGAGACGAATGATCACTTTAAAGTATAAGAGATGTTTTAAGTCAAATAGAAATTAATGACGAATTTATTAAAACGACCTCTTATATAACGAAATTCTATATACTGAATGAATTTATGTTCGACTCTGATAGTTGGTTATCCTTGAATGCAAAAAGGCTGCTATTTACTCAGGGAGATACATTTTGAAATTCAGGCATTCTGTCTGTAAAACACTGAAATAACTTTTAAAGAATCATGTGTTACTAAGTTAATTAATATTAATAACAATTTTTTTACATCAATAATTCATTTACTTTTGCGTTAAAACCTATTGAATTTATTATCCTGCCTGTTTTATAGACAAGGATTCCCGAAATATCCACAAAAAATCAATTAAAATGAACTTACTTACAGTTTTGCTTCAGGTAGTACCACCAACAATCCCCACTGATTCAATTACAACAACTGCTGTTGCTGTAGTTTCTAATCAGAATTATTTTCAATTGCTATTAAAAGGGGGATGGATTCTGCTGCCGTTGTTTATATTATTTTTTCTTTCAATTTATATGTTCATCGAACGCTGGGTATCCATATCAGCCCTTGGAAATAACGATCAGATCTGGTTTACCCGGATTAGTGAACTTGTTTCGGAATGGAAAATAGATAAAGCTATTAAATTTTGTAACGAAAAACCTTCATCATATTCTAAGGTGCTTGCTGCAGGACTTGAAGCTACAGAGGGAGACGATATAGAAATACAGGATGCATTACAAAGTGAGGCCCGTCAACAAATTTCGGTGCTCGAAAAGGGTATGAATTATCTGGGTATTACTGCTTCCATTGCACCTATGTTAGGATTTTTAGGTACAATTTTCGGAGTAATCAAAATATTTTATAACATTTCGGTGACGAACGATTTAAATATCGCGAATATCTCTGATGGTTTGTATCAAAAAATGATTTGTTCCGGTGCAGGTTTGTTTGTAGGAATTATTGCTTACTCCGGTTATTATATTTTAAACGGACGCATTGATAAAATTGTTGTTCGAATTGATAAATGTTCAAATGATTTGTTGAAAGATATCCGGTTGTATAAACGAACTAACAAAGCCTAAGATTTTTAGAGCAAAGAACAAAGATTTAAGAATCAGGAATCAAGATCCAAGACAGAATCCTGTAATGTCAGAATTCTAAATAACAGGAAGAAAAATAAAATTAACAAGTAAATAAATGCAAAATTCGTTTAATTGAGAGTAGTTCTCATTAAACGAAGAACTGTATTCTCAAAACTATTAATTTTATAAAATTAAACGATCCCTATCAAACAAACAAAATGAAAATAGAACGCAGAAAGTTGAGAACAGCAGAGGTTTATACTGCCTCGTTGAACGACATCATGTTTTTCTTGTTGCTGTTTTTCTTAATTATATCTACATTAGTGACGCCGGCAACTATCCGGGTGTTGCTCCCTCAGGCTAAAACCTCAGAGAAAGTAGTCGTTAAAAAGCAAATTAATCTGACGATTACATCGGATCACCGATATTATGTAAATCAAAAAGAAGTAACATTTGAAAATGTAGAACCAGAACTATCAACCATATTGTCTTCGAAAAAAGCAGGTGAAGATGTTATCGTGTTGCTGCATGCAGATAAAACGCTTAATCTTCAGGATGTGGTTAGTGTCATAGACATTGGAAATAAACTTAAAGTAAAAATGGTGCTTTTCACACAAAAGGAAAAAAGCTAAGTAACAAATTTTAAAAATGAACTCTATGAATTCTGTTCTTAAAATTTCGAACTGGAAACAAGATTCTTTAAAAGCTTCACGTTTGCTTAACATGGTCAGTGATGTCCTTATTAATCAGGTTTTGGTTGCTTTAGCTGATGAAGTAGTTGCACAGACTGACTATATTCTGGCTGAGAATATTAAAGATTTATCGGCGATGGATATTCATGATCCGATGTACGACCGTTTATTATTGACAAAAGAACGGATTGAAACGATAGCCGATGATATACAGAATGTTGTGTCATTACCATCGCCGCTTGGAAAAACGTTAATGGAGACAATCCGTCCAAACGGGTTGAAAATTTCGAAAGTGACAGTACCGTTTGGTGTTATTGGGGTCATTTATGAAGCCCGTCCGAATGTAAGTATTGATGTGTTCTCTTTATGCCTGAAATCAGGAAATGCCAGTGTGTTGAAAGGCGGAACTGATGCTCAGCATTCAAATTCAGCGATTGTACACGTGATTCAAACGGTTCTCGAAAAATTCAGTCTAGACAAAAATATTATTACTTTACTTCCGGCAGGAAGAGAATCTACAGCCGATTTGATGAATGCTGTTGGTTTTGTAGATGTGATAATTCCACGCGGAGGAAAAAAACTGATTGAATATGTCCGTGATAATTCAAAGATCCCCGTTATAGAGACAGGTGCCGGCATTTGTCACACCTATTTTGATGAATCCGGAGATGTTGAAAAGGGAATTGAAATCATCTACAATGCCAAAACAAGACGTGTTAGTGTCTGTAATGCTTTAGACTGTCTGATCATTCACGAAAAACGGTTGAAAGATTTACCGGATATCTGTCGTAAATTATCAGAAAAAAATGTCATCCTGTATGCTGATGTAAAAGCCTACACTTTTCTAATTGGAAAATATCCAAAAGCCTTGTTGCAAAAAGTTGATGCTGAAAGTTACGGGACAGAATTCCTGGATTATAAAATGTCAGTAAAAACTGTCGAATCAATAGAAGAAGCCATTGATCATATTTCGACCTATAGTTCAAGACACAGCGAATGTATTATCAGTGAAGATTTAAAAAACATCAATCTCTTCGATAAAATGGTGGATGCCGCTTGTGTCTATACCAATGTCTCAACAGCATTTACCGATGGAGCCCAATTTGGGTTGGGTGCTGAAATCGGAATCAGTACTCAAAAATTACATGCCCGCGGTCCCATGGGATTAAATGAGCTGTGTTCCTATAAATGGATAATTAAAGGGGATGGACATATAAGGAAGTGAAAAATATGAGTATAATTCACTAAATTTCAAATATTTTTACACTATTTGTTGTATATTCAAAATTAATTGTTTTCCTTTGTACCCGATAAGAAAGTGTATTTTCTTGTGGGGTTATTTGTTTCTCTCCTTTCAAGGACTGATTCGGTTTTAACCTTGTTTGTTTATGCTGTTCTTGAAACACAATTTATTCAATTTTTTTATTTTATTTTATGAACATTTACGTAGGTAATTTAAGTTACAAAGTTCGGGAAAATGACCTTCAAGGGGTTATCGAAGAGTATGGTCAAGTAGAATCATGCAAAATCATCAAAGATCGCGAAACCGGAAAATCTAAAGGATTTGCATTTGTAGAAATGGCTGACGATGCTGCTGCCGCAAAAGTAATCGAAGAATTAAACGGAGCTGAATTTGATGGTCGCTCAATGGTTGTTAAAGAAGCTAGACCAAGAAACTAAGATTTTTTTCTAATCACACAAAGAAACTTCTGTTATTGAAAAATAGCAGGAGTTTTTTTGTAAAATACAATCCATATGAAAACATCAAAAGGAGCCTTTGTTCAAACGGGAGTATTGGGCAAATTGTTTATACTCTTAGCGATCACTTTGCTTTTTACATTGATATTAACTCCTGTAATCTCGTTCTTGCCACTTTTAAACCTTACTGAAACGGGTTTGTTAAAGCTGTCGCAGTTATTGCTTTCGGTAGGAGTTATTGTTT
>Ga0302286_10002257_pt1 | contig 13474 bp, 13 predicted proteins | sample III_Fen_E2_3_FD_198765 | JGI IMG/M metagenome (GOLD analysis project Ga0302286, IMG submission 198765) | Peat permafrost microbial communities from Stordalen Mire near Abisko, Sweden - III_Fen_E2_3 | ecosystem: Environmental > Terrestrial > Soil > Wetlands > Permafrost | place: Sweden: Abisko...
GGATGCGTAACCTCATTTTCATATAAAAATCATTATGTAGAAATAATCCCTTGTGTAAAATATTATACCACAGAAGATCTGAATGGCATTGTATTTTCTTTTCAACCCTGATACGCGTAGGCTGTCGACAGATTGTTCGGCGGGATTTCCCCTTTTTCTGTCCCAGATTATTGATTAGACCCCTTCCAAACCAAATTTGTTGCCAAACAAAAACATCAAGAGAGGGTCAAAAAAAGCATTTGACCCTCTCTTTTTTGTTCTTTTGATATTTATCTCTTGATCCGTAAACTGCACATGGCTTTTTCCTGCTTTCTCCATCAAATCTTTCAGGTCTCAGCTCCCGCGCATTTGTATCGCGTGGGTAAGTGTCTGTCAGAAGATGCATCGTGCGGCAAACAAACTTTCATGCCAACATAGGATATTAGCACAGCCAATCCTTCGCACCACCATCATTCTGACTGCTGATTATGTATGAATCATATAACTTTTTCCTGATATCATATAACAATTTCCCGCAAAAAGCTGCTCACCTTTATATCGTTGTAACAATTCCGTTGCAACTGAAAATATTCAACTGATGGAAAGATTAAAACTGGTATTCAAATCATTTGCTGTTTTTGCAGCAGTTGCTGTAATGGCTTTGTTTTCAGGTTGCAAAAACAATAGCGGAAACAATTCAATAAGCAATTCAGGGATTGATTCACTTCGGAATCAAATCAGGGAACTCACCAAAGGCAATGAAATGATTGCAAAAAATCTTGTCACATTTGACACGCTGGATTTCAAAGTTTTCACCAATCAACAATGGACACGTTTACACGAAAGTCATTCCAAAGACATTAAAGTGATTTGGCCTGACGGACATTTTACAACCGGTATTGAACGACATATTGCCGATTTGAAAGCTATGTTTGTGTATGCGCCTAATACCAGCATTAAGCAACATCCTATTCGTTTTGGCGCAAACAATATGACCTGTGTTGTAGGAGTAATGACCGGAACATTTACCGCACCGATGCCAATAGGCAATGGTAAATTCATTCAACCCACCGGGAAGTCATTTACACTTCCAATGTGTACAGTAGGTATTTGGAAAGATGGTGTGATGATTGAAGAATATCTTTTTTGGGATAATCAAACTTATATGAATCAAATGGGATTAGGCAAATAAAGGGAATACTATGAAATCAAAAAACATTGCAGTTATTGTGGGAAGCCTTCGAAAGGATTCTCTAAACCGAAAAATGGCAAAAGCTCTCATCGCAATTGCACCTGAGACACTTACGCTTAAAATTTTGGAAATTGGGGAACTTCAGATGTACAATCAGGATTTGGACGAAACGCCACCTGCTGCCTGGACAGATTTCCGCAATCAGTTAAAAGGCTTTGACGGAATTCTTTTTGTAACGCCGGAGTACAACAGATCACTGCCGGCTGTGCTTAAGAATGCAATTGATGTAGCTTCACGCCCTTATGGAAAGAATTCATGGGATGGAAAACCGGCCGCTGTTGTAACTGTTTCGCCCGGACATATCGGTGGATTTGGTGCCAATCATCATTTACGGCAATCGCTGGTGTTTCTCAATGTTCCGGCTATGGCTCAACCTGAGGCCTATATCAGCAATGCCGAAAAGTTGTTTGATGATAGCGGAAATCTGATTAATGAGTCAACACTTGAGTTTTCACGAAAGTTTATGATGGCATTTTCAGAATGGGTTATAAAAATAACTAAACCGAAAGCTTAAACAGCTGATTATCATAAAATAGAATATTCATAAAAATCAGTATCACTACATTTTAATCGTATAAAAATACTACCATGAAAAAATTTCTTTTTCTTATTTCAGCATGTTTATTTGGCATGACTGCAATTGCTCAGCACACATATACACTTGATAAAAATCATGCACGACTGTCATTTAGTGCACTGCATTTTGGAATTTCGCATATTGAAGGAAATTTCAACACATTTGATGCAACGGTTATATCCACTAAAAAAGATTTCAGCGATATCAGCATTGAAATGAAAGCGGATGTAAAATCCATTAATACAGAGGTTGAAATGAGGGATAACGATCTAAGAAGTCCCCAATGGTTTGATGCCGATAAATACTCTACACTAACTTTCAAAAGTATTTCATTCAAAAAACTGAAAGGTAATAATTATACACTGAAAGGCAATATTACTATACATGGCGTTACAAAGCCAATTGAATTTAATGTAGTATTCAATGGGAAAGGCCAAAATCCATTCTCAAAAAAGTATTCTTTAGGTTTTACACTATCAGGTAAATTGAATCGTCTCGATTTTGGGATTGGTGGCGAACCTCTTGCAACAGGCGTTGGAAAAGAAATAGAATTAAAATCAAATGTGGAGTTTGCAATCAACTAATATTCAATGTAATTAAAATTCAAAGAAAATGAATAAAGTAATCCTTTTACACAAAAGGCCGGTCGGGAATCCTGTATTGGGTGATTTTAAATTTGTCGATGAGTCAATTCCATCACCTCTGGAAGGCGAAATTCTCCTAAAGACTATTTATGTTTCAGTCGATCCGTATTTGCGTGGTCGAATGAATGAATCCAAATCGTATGTACCATCTTTCGAGTTAAACAAACCAATGCAATCGGGAATCATAGCCGAAATTACAGTCTCAAATCATATTGGTTTTAAAAAGGGTGATTTCGTATCCGGAAATTTAGAGTGGAAAGAATACCAGATATCCGATGGGAAAGGTCTAAATAAGTTGAATGCCAAAGCTTCGGAACTGACACCTTATTTGGGAATTCTGGGGATGACCGGCTTGACCGCCTATTTGGGTCTGACTGAAATTGGATGCCCGAAGGTTGGTGAAACATTAGTGGTTTCAGGAGCTGCCGGGGCAGTAGGAAGTGTTGTCGGACAAATCGGCAAGATTTTGGGCTGCAATGTAGTGGGAATTGCCGGTTCGGATGAAAAGACAGAAATGCTTCGGTCGAAATTCAAATTCGATCAGGCCATCAATTACAAAACTACTTCGGATATGAAAGAAGCCATTCGTAAGGCTTGCCCAAATGGGGTCGACATTTATTTCGACAATGTGGGTGGTGAGATTTCGGATGCCGTTTTGGCCAACATTAATAAATATGCCCGTTTACCTGTTTGCGGCGCCATCTCGCTTTATAATGAAACGAAAATGCCAATTGGGCCTCGATTACAGCCAATACTTGTGACAAAAAGTGCCACGATGCGGGGATTTATTGTTTCTGATTTTTCTGAAAAATTTCCGGGAGTAATTCAACAGTTAGCTCATTGGTTAAAAGAAGGGAAACTCACTTATGCTGAAACTATAGTTGAAGGATTCGATCACATTCCACAAGCATTTCTTGATCTGTTTGAAGGTAAAAATGAAGGTAAAATGATCGTCAAAATATAAAAAGTCATGAAAGTATTAATCGTGTTAACCTCCCACAGTGATTTGGGAACTACCGGTAAGAAAACCGGTTTCTGGGTTGAAGAATTTGCAGCCCCTTATTATGTTTTAGCCGATGCAGGTGTCCAATTGACAATAGCTTCTCCCAAAGGAGGTCAGCCACCGGTTGACCCTAAAAGTGAATCGCCGGATGCACAAACCCCGGCTACTGAGAGATTTTATAGCGATAATGAAACAATTGATAAAGTTGCTCATACGCTAAAACTGAGTGAAATAAATCAGGATGACTATGATGCAGTGTTTTATCCCGGAGGCCACGGTCCATTGTGGGATCTGGCAAACGACGAACACTCCATTCATTTAATTGAAGACTTTTACAATCATCAAAAACCAATTGCATTTGTATGCCACGCTCCTGCTGCTTTAATTAAAGTGAAAGATAAAGAGGGTGAACCTTTAGTAAAAAACAAAGAGGTTACCGGCTTTTCAGATTCTGAAGAGGAAGCTGTTGGTTTAACCAAAATCGTTCCTTTTCTGCTTGAAGACGAATTACAAAAGCGGGGTGCAAGATACAGCAAAGGAGCTGATTGGAGTTCATTTGTGAAAAAAGATGGACTATTAATCACCGGACAAAATCCGGCATCATCATCAGAAGTAGCCAGACTACTTTTGAGCACACTCAACGAAAACAAGTAATTAAGAAAAGGAGAAATGACAATGAAAGGATTTAAAAGCAACATCGAAAAAGACACACTGGAAAATGAAAATTTCCGGAAAGTTTTATACACAGGTAAACATCTTCAATTAGTACTTATGACCCTTAAAGTGGGTGAAGATATTGGAAATGAAGTTCATATCGGCAACGATCAATTTTTCAGATTTGAAAGCGGATCAGGTAAATGTGTTATCGATGGGCATGAGTATAAGATAAAAGGGGGTGATGTAATTGTTGTACCGGCAGGCGCCTGGCATAATGTGATCAATGAAGGTGCCGACGAATTGAAAATGTACACCATTTATGGTCCACCTAACCATCTGGAGGGCACCATCAGGAATACAAAAGAAGATGCCGAAAAAATGAGTGAAAAGTTTGATGGTAAAACAAGCGAATAAATTATGACTATGAAAGGGAAACCTAAATGAATCTATCCGCATGTTGAATGAAAACTTATAAAAGAGTTCAATGGATTAAAAGTAGGTCAGAAAGTAAATGGGCGTCTTCCACATATCAATTTGGAATTAGGATATATAGATTTTGAAAGGGTCGATGAATTAATTTTAAACGCAAATAATTATGGCAAAATATTCAAAAAAAGCTCAGGAAAAAATTGAGGAAGTAATGCACGAATTTAAGGAAGGTACTTTAAAATCGGGCAAAAACGGGAAAGTGACAAACCGAAAACAAGCCATTGCAATTGGAATAAGTGAAGCAAAAGAAGCCGGATTAAAAGTTCCGGTTCAAAAATCTGAAAAGTGATATTAAAGGGATGTAACAGTGAAGTCGTCTTGACTTTTGAACGAATATGCTTAAAAGGGCATTGTTTGCTAAATTTTAATTACCGACCCCTCCTAACCTCCCCAAAATGGGGAGGAACTCGCCCATAAAACGAGCAAACTTTGTTCATTTTACAAAGTTACAGCCCCTCCCGATAGCTATCGGGGGGATTGGGGGTTGGGGGTCAAAAAATAAAAAGTCAAGACGACTTCAATTTGTAAGTCTTATAACTCACGTTAAAATAGATTAGACATGAAAGAAAAATCAAATATCGGATCTTTTCCTATAGTTTGCGTAGGTGGTTCGGCCGGTGGATTAGATGCTTATATCCGCTTGCTAAAACATTTACCATCCGATATGGGCGTTGCTATTGTTATAGTCAATCATCTGCGTACAGTAGCTACCTTACTTCACGAAATCCTTCCGCAATACACCGACATGCAGGTAGAACTTATTACCGAAAAACTGGATATTCAGCCCAATCATGTGTTCATTATTCCTGAAAAGCGCGATTTGCATGTGCTGAATGGTGAGTTTCGTTTAAAACCAATATCCAAACCCAGAGGCTGGCCCGATGTGATTACTGTCTTTATGCATTCACTGGCCGACAACTGGGAGGGGAAACTCATTGCAGTGATTGTTTCCGGCTACGATGGTGATGGAGCCGATGCTCTGAAAAGTATAAAAGAAGCGGGCGGCATTACTATTGCCCAAAAACCGGAAACAGCAAAACATCCTGATATGCCCGAAAGTGCTATAGCCAGTGGATGCATTGATTTTATTCTTTCGCCCGAAGATATTGCGAAGAAAATTGTCCAGATAGTGAATGCATAGATGACCCTTCACTATATCTCCTGATTTAGGTTTCGGAAGTCCCTGAATTACTATTCCATGTATAGAATGAAGTAAAAAAATCTTGTGACTCATAACCCGAAACTTGTTACTTGTTACAGCAATAAATCCCAATTCAAAGTTCCTGATAATAATTGAGATACATGCTCAAAATGGTTATTTTATGTCTACATTTGTGTACTCGTAAGATTTATCTTTCGGAGCGAAGTAATTTACAGTTTACATTCTAAAATACAGACATTGTGAAACCTCCAAAAACAGAATCGGGTACTGTTTCAAAAGTCAAAACTTCTGATGTCGGTAAATTTCCCATAGTATGTATTGGTGCTTCGGCAGGGGGACTGGATGCTTTTGAACAGTTTTTGGGTAATGTACCCGAAAACAGCGGAATGGCTTATATTATCATTCAGCATCTGGATCCTACGCAACAAGGGATGTTGCCCGAACTGCTTCAGCGAATTTGCAAGATGCAAGTTTCGCAGGTAAAAGACCGAATGACGGTAAAGACCAACAAAGTCTATGTGATACCGTCCAATAAAAGCATGTCTATTCTAAAGGGTGTCCTTTATTTATTTGATCCAGTGGAAACACGTGGCCTTCGGTTACCCATCGACTTCTTTTTAAACTCACTGGCCGAAGATCAAAAAGAATATGGCGTGGGCGTTATCCTTTCGGGTATGGGTTCCGATGGTAGTATCGGAGTTCGTGCATTGAAACAAAACAACGGAATTGTGTTGATACAGGAACCTGCTGATGCAAAATACGACAGCATGCCCCGCAATGCTATGGATTCCACACTGGCAGATATTGTAGCTCCGGCCAATGAATTGCCGGTAAAACTATTCGAATACTTCAAACAGACACATGTAGTGGCATCGGATACCAACATTGAAATAAAAGATCAAAGCGTTTTAAATAAAATTATTATTATTCTGCGTACGCAAACAGGAAACGATTTTTCGTTGTACAAAAAGAATACAATTTATCGACGCATTGAACGCCGGATGGACGTTCATAAAATTGATAAGATAGTTACTTATCTGGATTTTTTGCTGAAGAATCCGAAGGAAGTGGATATACTGTTTAAAGAATTGCTGATTGGTGTTACCAATTTCTTTCGCGATCCGGCAGTATGGCACATGCTGCAAGAAACCATTCTTCCTGATATTGTCAAAAACAGACCTGAAGGTACTGTATTACGGGCCTGGGTAGCCGGTTGTTCTACCGGCGAAGAAGCATATTCGCTTGCCATTGTATTTAAAGAAGCGCTCGAGAAAAATAATCCGCACGGCGGAGTTTCCATTCAGATATTTGCTACCGACCTCGAAGATGAAGCAATAGAAACTGCCCGCAAAGGGCTTTTCTCTGATAAGATTACGAGTGACGTATCGACTAAACGCCTTGATCGTTTTTTTCATACCACTGAAGACGGTTATCGTGTAAATAATGAAATTCGTGAAATGGTAGTATTTGCCAAACATAATATTATCATGCACCCTCCTTTTACCAAACTGGATATTCTTACCTGTCGCAATCTGCTTATCTATATGGATGCCGAGTTGCAAAAAAAGTTATTGGGTTTATTTTACTACAGTATCAACCCCAAAGGATATATGGTGTTGGGCAGTGCCGAAACACTTGGAACCCAAAGTCATTTTTTTCATGCTCTGGATAATAAACTAAAGATTTATCAACGAACGGATAGCAATCAGACACCTGAATTGTTTGATTTTCCCTCTTCATTTTCGCGTACCCAACAAACCAACATAGAGCCTATGATTCCTGTAAAAGCCACTTCGAATATTCAAACCCAGGCTGATAAACTCTTATTGCAGTATTTTTCGCCACCGGGGGTATTGGTCAACGATAAAGGCGATATTATTTACATCAGCGGACGTACCGGTAAATACCTGGAGCCTGCTGTAGGAAAAGCCAATATGAATATTTTTGCCATGTTGCGCGACGGGTTACAGAATGAGTTTCCGTCTGCATTCCGTCAGGCACTTTTAAAGAAAGACCCTGTGACCTTACATAATATCAAAGTAGGTACCAACGGTGGAACACAATACATCAACGTTACTATTCAGTGGATTGGCAAGCCAGAAGCTTTACACGGGATGGTGATGATCATTTTCAGCGATATTCCCAAAACAGCCGGAATCAAAGAGCTCGGAGGAAAAGATAAAAAATCGCTTAATACGCTGAAGCAAGTGGAGCTGGAAACAGAATTGCAACATGTTCGTGAACAGATGCAAAGCACACTGGAAGAGATGCAAACTTCGCAGGAAGAACTGAAATCGGCCAACGAGGAACTGCAATCCACTAACGAGGAACTGCAATCGACCAACGAAGAACTGACCACTTCGAAAGAAGAAATGCAAAGCCTGAATGAAGAATTGCAAACCGTGAATGCCGAATTGTTATCGAAAGTAGATGATTTCTCGCGGGTAAACAACGATATGAAAAACCTGCTGAACAGTACTGACATTGCTACTTTGTTTCTGGACAAAGATCTTAATATTCGTCGGTATACCAATCAGGCTACTAAAATTTTCAAACTCATTAAGAGTGATATCGGTCGTCCGTTTACCGATCTGGTTTCCGATCTGGAATATCCCGAATTGGCGAACGATGCATTGGAAGTGTTACGCACACTGGTATTTATTCAAAAGCAGATTACTACTTCCGATGGACGCTGGTTCTCTACACGCATAATGCCTTACCGCACGTTCGACGATAGGATTGACGGATTGGTGATTACTTTTTTCAATATATCCGATCATAAACAACTGGAAGTGGACCTGAAAGAAACACGCCAAATGCATAGTTTACTCTTAAATGGGACGGACGATGTGGTGATTAAATTATCTATCGACTGGAAAATAATGGAGTATAATACCGGAGCTGAAAAGTTTTTAGGAAGGAAACGAAAAGAGGTGCTGGGTCAAAACTATTTTCAGTTATTCGTTCCCGAATCCAATCAAAAGAAAGCGGAGAAAGAACTGACTAAACTACTGAAAAGCGGAGAAGATACCCACTATACGATGCCGGTGCTGACAAGCAACGGTGAACAGATAAAAGTAGAATGGTCAGTCAATACATTGATTAATAGTCTGAATATTTCGACAGGAATAATTATTATTGCAAAAAATACAACCAAATTATGAACCACGAAGAAGATTATACGCAGGCACAAATACTCCGCATGAAAGCGGAAGAAATACTGAAAAATAAACAAAGTGATACGGGTAACACCAAAAGCGAACATGATGCACAAAAACTTCTGCACGAATTGCAGGTACATCAGATAGAGTTGGAGATGCAAAATGAAGAACTGCGTCAAGCGAACGATACGGCCGAAACGGCACTGAAAAAGTACACCATGTTGTACGATTTAGCACCTATGGGCTATTTTACGCTTCAGAGCGACGGCACCATCACAGAGCTTAACTTTACAGGAGCTGAGATGCTCGGCGAAAGACGATTTAGTTTGGTAAACAGCAACTTTAAGTTATATGTTGCCGATGAGTCAAAACCGGTGTTCGGTGAGTTTTTCCGTCGGGTTTTTGTGAAGAACTCCAAAGAGTCGTGCGAAGTAACGATGGGATATGATAAAAAACCGTTGGGCTATTTTTATATGGAAGCCGTATTTATAGGCGAAGAAGATAAGTGTTTATTGTCGCTGGTCAATATTTCAAATCTTCGGAAATAAAGCATAAGCCTCATTTGGCGCAAGAATGCCGGATTAGTTTCGCTGATTTCCAATTCTCATTCAAGTCTGAGCAGTCTACGCACAACCGGAGATGAGCGAATACCTATACCCTGCTAATTTTAAGCATATTGGTACTGCCATGCTCACTTAGCGGGGTGCTACCTACAAAAACCACATAATCTCCATTCGTCAATAGTCCTTGCTGCTTAAGAATCTCAACCGATTTAGTAACCGCTGTCTTTAACTGATTATAGCTATCCAGATAAAAAGGTTTTACTCCCCATATCAACGATAATTGCTTCTGTAATTTTTTGTTATTCGTAAAAGCGTATATTTTGGATTTAGGTCGGTAACTGGATATTTTTATCGCGGTATCTCCGGAGTGTGTGAATGATATTATCGCTTTTGCTCCAACCTGTTCAGCTATTTTTGATGCATTGAAACATATTGAATCGGCCAAATATGTGGGTGAAGTTTCAACAGGAACATGTAGCCTTTCAAATAGATTTGTATGCTCTTCGGTATAATTAATAATCCGTTGCATACTATTAATTGTTTCTACCGGATAGTTGCCAACCGATGTTTCACCACTGAGCATGAGTGCATCTGCACCATCGAGTACGGCATTGGCTACATCGTTGGCTTCGGCACGCGTTGGTCTGAAATTGCTAATCATGCTTTCCATCATTTGAGTAGCAATAATGACCGGCTTTGACTGCTTGATGCATTTCTCCACAATTGATTTTTGAATCACCGGAACCTGATCGAATGAAATCTCTACTCCCAGATCGCCTCGTGCAACCATAATTCCGTCCGAAAATTCTATGATCTTATCTATTTCCTGCAATGCTTCCGGCTTTTCTATCTTTGCAATTACACGGGCATGACCTTTTTTACTTTTAATAAGTTCCTTCAGTTCCAATACATCCGCAGCTTTCCGGACAAAAGATAATCCAATCCAATCCACATCATGCTCCAGCGCAAAAATGGCATTCGAAATATCTTCTTTGCTCAGACAGGGTAATGATACATTGGTGTCGGGCAAGTTCAGCCCTTTGTTTGACGACAGCGGCCCGCCATATATTACCTTAGCCTTAACTGTATTACTTTTGTTGGTTTCGGTTACTTCCAGTTTAATCTTTCCATCGTCAATCAGAATTGTCTCACCTACGTTCACATCCTGTGGAAATTTCTGATAACTCATGTAAATGTGATTTTTAGTACCTATACATTTTTCGGTAACAAAAGTGATACTGTTATCTTTCTCCAGATTAAGCAGGTTGTTCTCAATGACACCCACTCTGAGTTTTGGCCCTTGTAAATCGGCAAGAATGGAAACGTGGGTATCAAATTCCAGATTCAGATCCTGAATGATATGAATAAGTTTTAAATGCGCGGCTCGTGTTGAATGCGAAAAATTCAATCGGAATACATCAACACCAGCATTCACCATTTTTAGAATAATTTCTCTGGTAGAACTAGCCGGACCTAAGGTGGCTATTATTTTTGTCTGTGAATTTATTTGTTGCATGCGAATAAGGGTGTTTGTAAATCTTTTATCTGATATTAATATTGAAACTGAATCTATATTCGTAATTACTCACCATATAGCCATTTTTCTAATAATTTGATTTTCATTTAATATAGTCGAACTGAAAATCAAATACATTATCCCTTAGCTAACGTGTAAAACATGGCAACAGCGGATGCCAGCATAACCAGAAACGTAATCCATACCACCGTATTTGACAACCACCCACTACGGTATTCGCCCATAATTTTTTTATTACGAGCAATTCTGGCAATCAAAAATATTAATGGCACCGCCGCCACGCCATTAAAAACGGCGGTAAAAACCAGTGCTTTAATAGGATTGATCCCTATAAAATTAATCATCAAACCAATAAGCGTAGCAATTGTAATTACTCCATAAAATCCATGAGCTTTCTTTAATTTAATATTAAGTCCTTCTTTCATATTAAATGCTTCTGATAACGCATAAGCCGCTGAACCGGACAATACAGGGATGCCTAATAACCCAAGACCAATGATTCCGATTGCAAAAATCAGTTTGGCTAAGAACCCGGCATTAGGAAAAGTTTGTACAAGAGGTTCCAATGCTTTGGCAGCATCAGCAGCAGATTCAACGTTAGTTATACCGTTCTGATGTAAAACTGTAGCTGCCACCACAATGATTGACCAGGTAGCAATTTCGGAAAATATCATCCCCGCGAAATTATCAATCCGCAGATTTTTCATAAAAGTTGGTCCAAAATGAGGCTTTCCATAACGGCTAATCAAATGTTGAGCTTTTTCCTCTTCCACTTCTTGCGAAGCTTGCCAGAAAAACATGTAAGGAGAAATTGTAGTCCCTAAGACTCCTGTAATGATGAAGAAAAAGTCAAAATTTAATTCCACATGCGGCCAAAAAGTAGCGACCAAAATCGTATGCCAAGGCTGGTTCACTATAAAAACGGTTAATGGATAGGCGAGTAGAGACAAGGCTAACCATATTAGGATACGCGAATAAAACCGGTAGGAAGTGAAAATTTCTAATGTCAAAATCAGGGCAGTAAAACCTAGAGTTAAAATGACAAAATTGACGGGAATAACCAATTGAGCCGCGGCCGCAAGAGCGCCAATATCTGCACCGATATTAATTGTATTGGCAACCACCACAAGTACAACAGCTGCATAAAGAATTTTCTTGCTATAATTAGCTTTGATTACAGCCGCTAAACCGTGACCTTTTACGGCTCCAATCCTTGCGCTGGCTTCTTGGATAGCCAGCATAAGTGGCAGCATAGCTATTACAGTCCATAGTTGTCCATAGCCAAATTTGGCTCCGGTTTGAGTATATGTGGCTATTCCTGACGGATCATCATCAGCAGCTCCTGTAATTACTCCCGGTCCAAAAGTTTTTAAGAAAGTCTTTATTTTAATCAAGGTTTTCCTCATACGTAGCGAAGAAGATATAATGACGCATTCTACTCATTATTGGGAGAATGCATTTATTTCAATTGCCGTCCCATAATTGGGGCGGCAATTGACTTGGACTTAATGAATGGATAGAGTTACTTTCCTTTTTCAATCATTTCTTCTACTTCCTTTGCTCCCTGGGTATAAAACTTTTTCTCATCAGGAGCCAACTCATGGAGCAATCGCAAAAACTCACCGGCATGTACAAGTTCCTCATCTGCTATGTCTTTTAGAACTTTTTGGGCAATTTTATTGTGAGTTGATTCAGCGAGTTGCATATACAACTGTGTTGCTTCATACTCAGCAGCTACCATGAAACGGATGGCTCTTACGAGTTCCGCATCGGTAAGCTTTCTTTCATTTGCTAACCCTGAAAAGGGTGATCCGAAATTTGGCATAATTTTTTAGTTTTAGTCTGTAATCATTACTTAGTGGTTGCTTTTTTCAATTAAATCACCTCCCCCAAATGCTTATAGTTTGACTTAATTATTTTCATCACCTCATCTGCTCTACCGCTAATCATCATTTTTCCCATATAAAAAGCAAAACCCTTCATTTGGTCAAATGTCATTTGGGGAGGCATCGCCAACGCATTCGGGTCGGTCTGAATGGTAATTAATGCGGGACCGGTTTGTGCAAAGGCATTTTTTAATGACGATCTTACGTCAGCGGGATCATTTACTGTAATTCCATACATGCCCATTGCTTCTGCCAGTTTGGTAAAGTCAGGATTCAGCATATCTGTTTCCACATCAGGAATTCCGGCTACTTCCATTTCCAGTTTCACCATTCCCAACGAACGGTTATTAAAAAGGACAATCTTCACCGGAAGTTTATATTGTACAATGGTCATTAAATCGCCCATCAGCATGGATAAGCCACCATCGCCGCAGAAAGCAATCACTTGTTTGTCGGGACAGGCAAGTGCTGCACCAATGGCTTGTGGCATGGCATTGGCCATAGATCCATGATTGAATGAACCCAACATCTTTCGTTCGCCGGTTCCCTCAATGTAACGGGCAG
>Ga0302286_10002258_pt1 | contig 13474 bp, 12 predicted proteins | sample III_Fen_E2_3_FD_198765 | JGI IMG/M metagenome (GOLD analysis project Ga0302286, IMG submission 198765) | Peat permafrost microbial communities from Stordalen Mire near Abisko, Sweden - III_Fen_E2_3 | ecosystem: Environmental > Terrestrial > Soil > Wetlands > Permafrost | place: Sweden: Abisko...
GAGACTTGTCCAAGCGACAAGAAAACAGGTAACCTGACCGAAGAATGGGCTGCACGCCTTGGTTTAACAACCAATGTAGCTGTTGCTGTTGGTGCATTCGACTGTCATATGGGTGCTGTTGGTGCTGAAGTAAAACCAGGTGCGTTGGTACGTGTTATCGGAACTTCTACCTGCGACATCATGGTATCGAGCTACGAAGAAATGGGTCACAAACTTATTCCGGGTATTTGCGGACAAGTTGATGGTTCGGTTATTCCGGGTATGGTTGGATTGGAAGCTGGACAATCGGCTTTTGGTGACGTATATGCCTGGTTCAAAAATGTTGTGGCATGGCCGGTAGTGAATATCCTCTCTAAAACAACCCTGATTGACGAAGCTACCAAACAAAAACTGATTGACGAAACAATGGATCAAATTATTCCTGCTTTGTCTATCGAAGCAGCTAAAGTTCCTGTTTCTGAATCTACAATTTTGGCAACAGACTGGATGAACGGTCGTAGAACTCCTGATGCTAACCAACTGGTAAAAGGAACCATCACCGGATTAAATCTGGGTAGCTCTGCTCCTCTTATCTTCCGTGCATTGGTTGAAGCTACCGCTTATGGTTCGAAAGCGATTGTTGATCGTTTTATCGAAAATGGTGTGGTTATCAACGAAATCATTGGTATTGGTGGTATCGCCTTGAAATCTCCTTTCGTAATGCAAACATTGGCTGACGTATTAAATATGCCTATCAAAGTGGCTAAAGCAGAACAAGCTTGTGCTTTTGGAACTTCGATGTTTGCCGCAGTAGTAGCTGGCGTTTATGAAAAAGTAGAAGACGCACAGGCAGCTATGGGTATGGGCTTTGCACAGGAATTTTATCCAAACAAAGAAAACGCAGCCTTGTACAAAGAGTTGTATAAAGATTATATTAAGTTAGGTCAGTTTACTGAAAAAGAATTATTCTCTTAAATTCAGTACTACTCAATTCACACAAAGTCCCGACTCCAAACAAATGGAATCGGGACTTTTTTATTGCGTTATAGTACACCAAGAGCTTGACGTGAAGAGTGATTGATTTAAAACAAAAAAAGCAAGTCGTTTGACTTGCTTTTTGCGGTATGGACGGGACTCGAACCCGCGACCCCCTGCGTGACAGGCAGGTATTCTAACCAACTGAACTACCACACCATTTTTTATTATTTGCAATTGCTCTCAATTGCCCTGCAAAGATACGACAATTTTTTATATCTGCAAGTGTCCTGAATGAAAATATTCATTGAGTCTGAATTTTCATTTAACCTTTTGTTTTTGAATAAACTAAATAATTATTTTTATTTCAAATCACTCCAAAAGATGTATTTTGCACCATACAAACAGGCAAATAAACAGCAGAGCCGGCAACATATTTGTTACTTTTAGCTTCTTTATTTCCAAAATGGAGAAAGCCACACCTATCAGCAAAATGCCTCCCACAGCGGTTAATTCGGTAATTATGGGCATTGAAATAGAAGTGCCAAAGTACATGGCAAGTAAGGTGAGGCTTCCCTGAAAGATAAACAATGGAACTGCTGTGAGCGCTACACTCATGCCAAAGGTGGTAGCTAAAATCAGCGCAGAAAAACCATCCATCATTGCTTTGGCAAATAGTAATTCGTGTCCTTGGCCTAGTCCTTCCTGAATTGAACCGAGAATAGTCATTGAGCCTGCGCAGAAGAGCAAAAAAGTTGTGATTAGCCCTTCACCAAACCGTTCGTTCTCTCCTTTTACTTTTGTTTTGCACCATTCGCCCAACTGCTCAATACGCTTATCCAGCTTTAGCCATTCCCCGGTAACCGAACCCACTATTAACGCAAAGATTATCAGCAGTATCTCGTGTCCGCCCAAGGCCATTTTCATGCCCAAAACTAAAGTAAACAGCCCTACAGACTGAAAGAATACCGAGGCGAATCGCTTCGAAATATGCTTTTTGAATACCACTCCGAGCAATCCGCCAAGTAGTACGGTAAGAGTATTGACAAGGGTTCCAATCATAAAAAGTGAATGGTAAATGTGTTATTTAAGAAAAGAGCTTAACGTTTTTGCAATTCCTTCGGCATCCATTCCGAGTTCGTGATAAAGTTCCGCCGGAGTGCCCTGTTCAATAAAGTGGTCGGGAATTCCTATGCGCTTTACAGCAGGAGAATAGCCATTGTCGGACATAAACTCCAGTACAGCACTACCAAAAGCGCCTTGAATTGTACCATCTTCGACCGTAACAATACGCGTAAAATTACGTCCCACTTCGTGCAATAATTCCTCATCGAGCGGTTTAAGAAAACGCAAATCATAATGTGCAATAGAATGACCCTCGGCTTCAAGATTTTCAATAGCGTGTGCTACAGCATTTCCAAGTGTGCCAAGCGAAAGCACAGCCAACTCGGCACCTGATTTCAGACAGCGACCTTTACCTATTGGCAATTGGGCAAAAGGCTCGTCCCATTCGCAGTGGCACAGTTCACCATTGCCGCGAGGATAGCGAATGACAAAAGGTCCGCCACCCGGCAACTGTGCTGTGTACATCAGGTTGCGCAATTCAACTTCGTTGAGCGGTGCGGCGATAGTGAGGTTGGGTATGCAACGGAAATAGGCCAAATCGAACACACCCTGGTGTGTAGCTCCGTCTGCACCCACCAATCCGGCGCGGTCGAGACAAAATACCACTTGCAGATTTTGCAGTGCCACATCATGAATCACATTATCGTAGGCACGCTGCATAAACGAGGAGTAGATATTACAAAACGGAACCATTCCTTCAATAGCCATTCCGGCCGAAAAAGTTACCGCATGACCCTCGGCAATACCCACATCGAATGTACGTTGTGGCATTTTCTCCATTAAATAAGTCATTGAACAGCCGCTTATCATTGCCGGTGTAACACCCACTATTCGGTCGTTTTGTTCTGCAAGTTCCACCAGTGTTTTTCCAAAAACATCCTGATAAAGAGACGGTTGTCCGCATGTGTCTTTGGTAATGCGCTGACCGGTATCTTTATTGAACTTGCCGGGTGCATGCCATTCGGTAGCCGATTCCTCGGCAGGTTTATATCCTTTCCCTTTCTTAGTCACAATATGTAACACCTTCGGGCCTTTGAAATCTTTAATCTCGGTAAGAATACGTACCAGAGTCATCACATCGTGACCATCAACCGGGCCAAAGTAGCGAATATTCATTCCTTCAAAGATATTTCCCTGACGAGCAACAAGTTGTTTAATCTGATTGTTGATTCGCATAATTTTACGCTTCTCTTTGCTGCTCACAATTTTCCATTGTTCGAGCAACTTGGCTGTTTGAAAGCGTATGCGGTTGTAAATTTTAGATGTAGTAATATTTACCAGATAATGGTGAATTCCTCCCCGAATCGGGTCAATTGCTATTTGATTATCATTCAGAATAATAAGCAAATTATTAGGATTGATGGAGGCATTATTAAGCCCTTCGAAAGCTAAGCCTCCGGTAAGTGAACCGTCGCCAATAACGGCTACTATATGACGGCTTTCTTCCCGTTTCAATAATGATGCAACCGACATACCCAATCCTGCTGATATGGAGGTAGATGCATGTCCCACACCAAAAGCATCATATTCACTTTCAGAGGGTTTCGGGAAACCGCTCAGACCTTTGAACTGACGATTGGTATGAAACGCATCACGTCTACCGGTCAGTATTTTGTGACCATAAGCCTGATGACCAACGTCCCACACAATTCGGTCGTAGGGTGTATGCATTGTATAGTGCAAAGCCACGGTAATTTCCACCACTCCCAAACTTGCCGCAAAATGGCCGGGATTTTCTGACAGTTGGTCAATGATAAAACTGCGAAGTTCATCGCAAACTACAGGTAGCTGATCGGGCTGTAGTTTTTTCAGATCATCAGGTGAATTTATTTGAGATAATATTGGATATTTTGACATAGAGTTTACTAAATTTGTGAACAAACATGGTAAAAAAGGAGCAATCAGGTAAGATATTTATTGATTCCCTCTTCACATAAAACGGTTTTTAGCCGTTGTGCTTCTTTGAGTAACAGGTTGTTGCGTTCGAGACGTCGTTTATTGACGTTTAATTTGTGGTGAAGGTGATAACAGACCGCCCCAAATTTAATTACTTTCAGGTTAATCCCTGAATTATAGAGTCTTACGGCAAGCTCCTTATCTTCACTTCCCCACCCTACAAACATTTCATTGTAACCATTGATCTTGATCAGGTCACTTTTCCAAAACGAAGCATTGCAGCCACGAATACGGCGAATGCTTTGTGTGCGTTTTCGGGTGAATATTCGCGATAAGAAAGGTGATGCAATTGTATTGTGCCGGTTATAGATTGCCGGGTAGAAATAAGAAACAGAGGTTTGTCCTTTTTGCACCATCCTTTTGGTGGCTCTTTCAAACAAAATGACACGTCCTCCCTGAATGAAACAGCCTTTTTCGGCGAACCGTTTATGATCGCGAATAAAATCGCGATGCAGGACAATATCTCCGTCGATAGAGACAAGGTAATCATATTTTGCTTGTACAATGGCTTTATTGCGAATATGTGCAAGTCTAAATCCTTCGTCTTTCTGCCACACATGAATAAGTGGTGCCGGAAATGTTTTTATCTCTTTTTCAATAAGTTGACGTGTAGTTTTGCTCGAACCATCATCAGCAATGATTACTTCGTTGGGCAAAATTGTTTGCAGGCGAACACTACGTAGGAGCAATGCCAATGCCTCCACGTTATTGTACGTTGAAATTATCAAAGAAATGTTCGGATCCAAATTCATAGTTTACGTCTATTTTGTATATAAAGTTTGTAGCTCGCTGGCCTTTTGGAAGCTGCGTGCATCATGTTTGTCAATAAGCGCCGGATCTAATTTAGGAATATTGATTTTTGTTCCAACTGGAATTACACTTGGATTATGTATTTTGTCTTTATTGGCTTCGTAAATATAGACCCAGAACACCTTATGTCCGTAATATTTTAATGATAAAAGTGTCAGCCTCGATCCAGCAGTAGTTGTTTCGGTAGTTATAAATTCTTTGTATTCACGTGGTTGATCAAATATATCGACTGGCTTCGTGGGTTCAGGTGCTGCAGTAGTAGCCACTTGTACGGTGGTATCAGGTTTAGTTGCAACTGCTACGGGTGCTACGGCTGTTTTAGCTATTTGCGGAGCAACGGGTTTTTGTGTAGTCTGAAAGTACGGACAAAACAGATAACACAGTATTGCTCCAATAATCAATAATGCAATGATTATAAGAGTAATCCAAAGCCACTTTTTACTTTTCTTTACCGGTTGTGCAGCCATACGTTCCACTAATCGGGCTTCACTGATTTTATCATCGGTTTGCGAAACAGCTGCGAAGTTTTCTTTGGGTATTTCTACAATAGGTTCAGGTTGCAGAACGGGTTCTTTCACATCTACCACGGGTTGTTCAATCACCTTTGTCTCCGGAACCGATTCTATCACAGGCGCTTCTACTACAGGTATTTCTACCACAAGTGCTTCCACAACAGGCGCAACAACTTGTGAAACAGGCGCTTCTGCAATTTTTTCAGGGATAACAGATTCTTCGGGAACTGTCGTTTTTTCAACTATCGGAGCAACCGTTGAAGCAGGTTGGGCGATCTCTTTTGGCTGAACACCTTGCAAGTCGGAAATAATACTCATTATTTCGGTGGCTTGTTCCGAAAACCGTTTCAGGTGTTCATCTTCGTGGTGCACTTCAGGTTTTCCTATCGTATTTCCCTCAATATCAACAGCTTCTAGATGAGCATAAGGTCGGTTCACAATATCGCGCAACTCATCATCGGGCAAAAAGGTAATTTTATTGTGACCCACTATTTCGTATCGTTCACCAGTTTGTACGTTTACGCTGGTGCGACTTTCGTTCCATGTGATTTTGAAAGTTCCTAAGCCTTTAATTTTCACGGTACCATCGCGCAGGAGGGCATCTTCGACAGTAGTCATAAACTGACGCATGAAAGCCGTGGCGGTTTTCTTTGTGACGCCGCTTTGATCTGACAATGCAGCAATCAATTCGAGTGAAGAGATTTTTTCGTTATTCATGGCGTGGACTTTCTTTTACTTTATCTTTCAACAAATTACTTGGCTTAAATACCACCACTTGCTTCGGTGGAATCAAGGTACGTACTTTTGTACGGGGGTTCACAGAGAGTCGTTCTTCCTTTCGACGGGCTTCAAAGAAACCAAATCCTTGCATGTTTACAGAATTTCCATTACTCAACTCTTCGGCCATAGCGGCAATGGTAATTTCGAGCAGACCTGAGACTTTCTCTTTGGGCAACTCTAAACTGCGTGCCAGTTCGGCAATTAATTCTTTGTTGTTCATCTGTAAGTAATTTTAAAGGTAATGAATGGAACTTATCTCAATTTCAGTAATTTGTCATATCATTCTATCAGTCAACAATATCGCCAAATAAATCATAGTCGTCGCATGAGGTAATTTTGACCCGATAAAACTGACCAATGATAGCTTTCAATGTTTTAGCTATCAGCACCTCAGGATCCACCTCCGGCGAATCAAATTCAGTGCGTCCGATATAGTATTCGCCCTCTTCTCTGTCAATAATCACTTTGAGCGTTTGTCCTATCTTGCTTTCATTGTGTGCGGCAGAAATAGGACGTTGCAACTCCATTATTTTATCCAAACGCTGCTGTTTTACCTCATCGGAAATATTGTCCGAATAGTGATTGTAAGCATACGTGCTCTCCTCGTGTGAGTAGGCAAACACACCCAGTCGTTCAAATTTTTGCTCCGTTACAAACGATTTCAGCTCCTCAATATCGGCTTCCGTTTCATCGGGATGCCCTACCAAAAGTGTCGTGCGAAGATGAATTCCAGGAACTTCTTTCCTGATTCTGGTCAATAAATCAATGGTTTGCGCCGAAGAGACATTACGCTTCATCAGTTGCAATATGTGGTCGCTGCTATGTTGCAGAGCAATATCCAGATACTTGCACACATTGTTGCGCTCACGCATTACGGGCAAAAGGTCGAACGGGAAATGTGCCGGATAAGCGTAATGCAACCGAATCCACTCCACACCTTCAATATCCGACAATTTACGTGTCAACTCTGCCAAACGCGAACCCTTATAAAGATCGTAACCGTAATACGACAAATCCTGCGCAATCAGTTGAAACTCTTTGACTCCCTGCGAAACTAACCATTTCACCTCATCCACAATCTCTTCCATCGGTCGCGATTGGTGCTTGCCAGTAATGATTGGAATGGCGCAATAAGAACAGGTACGGTCACAGCCTTCCGAAATCTTTATATACGCGTAATGCGGTGGCGTGGTCAAAGTACGTTCAAGCGATAAATCGGGACGATATGCCTTGCCCAAATCGGTTATAATCGCCTTGAAATCAAATTTTCCATAGAAATGATCCACCTCAGGAAGTTCCAGTTTCAACTCTTCCAAATAGCGTTGCGACAGGCAACCCATCACTATGAGTTGGTCAATTTTTTTCTCCTTACGCAGCTCTGCAAATTGCAAAATAGTATTGATAGATTCCTCTTTGGCATCGCCAATAAAGCCACACGTATTGATAATTACGATACCGCCATCGGGATCGTTAGAGTCATGTTTCACGCTATATCCGTTCGCTTCCAATTGTCGCATCACCTGCTCGGTATCCACTAAATTCTTAGAACAGCCCATGGTGATTATATCCACCGAGTTCGATTTTTTCATTTGTAAATTCAACCCCCCTAAATCCCCCCGCAAGGGGGACTTTGGGCTTATCTCTATATTGTCATGCTGTTTGGCTATAGTCTGTTTTGACGTTCGATTCATTCGCTTATAAGTTTGTTTTCAGTGAATTTGGCAGCATCAACAGAAAAGGAAGACTTTTTTCGTATTTCACTTCATAATAATTTACTCCAATCTGCAGGTTGCTGTAATAGTTGTTTCGGTTATCCCAATAATTCTTCTCGGAAGTAATCAACCATGCTTTTTTGCCCAATTTTTTGGCCAGAAACCATTTTTCAATAAGTCGTGTAGCCCTTCCATTTCCATCCACAAAAGGGTGAATATTGACAAAAACCAAGTGAATGTATGCGGCATAATAAAACACCTCTTCCACTGTCAAAGATATGGATAACAATGCCGTAATATCTTCAAAGAGTTTTTCCAATTCAGGTTTTACAAACTCCGGTTCAATCGCGAGGTAAATTAGTTTACCTTCGCTACGTACACCAACTTTCACTTTTCTGATTTTGCCTCTCTCTTTTTTTACCAAAATAGCCGTTGTAATCAGCTCATGAGCTTTCAATAAGTTATTCAGAGTCAGGTCATTTTCTTGCGCAAAACGATATGCTTTTACCAAATCATCAATCTCTCTTATCTCTTTGGTTTTTAAGTGCAGATTAAACTCTGTTGCTTTGAGATAAGTATCGAAACTAATTGTATTGCCTTCAATATTAGATGAATGTACCGCAGAATTTGCAAGATAGAATGTAAAGTCATCCACTTCCCCGGAATTATCACCGAGTTGTTGGAAAGCCTCATTGAGATTGATTTTCAACATCTCTCTGTATTGCTTCAAATAACTACTATCCAGTAATTGCATACGCTTGTGAGTGATATCTAAATTATTTGTTTATGGCTTTGCTCTCATACCGATGGGCTATTTTTCTATATAACCAATATGTTCAGCTTTTAGCTATAGCTAATTTACAATTCAGTTACTGTCTGATTATATGTGTCGTACCTACGGCACTTAAACTGCATTATCCTATTTGTTTATACTATAAATATATCGTGCTTACAGCACTTTAGTCCCGGAAGGACGAAATATTTATAGGAACAATCGCATTTCAGGAACCCAAGTTCCATAGGAACGACATAAAAATATGCCCATTTATCTGAAATAATCAATTCACTTCAAATTTCCGATTTAGACTTTTTCCACCCAATATCTTGTTAGGCCTTTGAGCTTAAAAACAGATTTTTGACTTGCCCCTTCTTACATATTTCTCAGCTTCTGCTCCAGATTATATTCGTCCAGGATAAGTACCTGACGGGGCTTACTGCCGTCGGGAGGGCCGATAATTCCCGCTGCCTCCAGTTGGTCGGCAATACGTCCTGCACGATTGTAACCTATTGAAAATTTCCGCTGTATAAGCGAAGTTGAGCCTTGTTGGCTTATCACAATCACCCGTGCCGCTTCGTCAAAGAGCGGATCGCGCTTCGACAAATCCACATCCGACAGATCGCTGCCATCGCTTTCATTACCCACCCACTCGGGCAGATAAAAGGCGGTAGGATACGATTGTTGTTGCGAAATATATTTCACAATATTCTCCACCTCGGGAGTGTCTACAAAGGCACATTGCACACGCACCAGATCGCCGCCCTGCGAGAAGAGCATATCGCCCCGCCCTATCAACTGGTTAGCTCCCGGAGTATCGAGAATGGTGCGCGAATCGACCATGGCCATTACGCGGAAAGCCACCCGTGCCGGGAAGTTGGCTTTAATAACCCCTGTAATAATATTGGTAGATGGGCGTTGCGTGGCAATCACCATGTGAATGCCCACGGCGCGTGCCAACTGTGCTATACGTGCAATAGGCAACTCTACCTCCTTGCCTGCCTGCATAATAAGGTCGCCAAACTCATCAATAATCACCACAATATAGGGTAAAAATTTATGCCCTTTTTCAGGATTGAGGTGGCGCGAAATAAATTTTGTATTGTACTCTTTCAGGTTTCGCACATGTGCTTTTTTCAGCAAATCGTAGCGGTCGTCCATCTCTTTGGTCAACGAATTGAGCGTTTGCACCACTTTGGTCACATCGGTTATTATCGCCTCTTCGCCATCAGGTAATTTAGCCAGAAAGTGTTTTTCGATACCCGAGTAGATATTAAATTCCACCTTTTTGGGGTCAATCAACACAAACTTGAGCGTGGAAGGATGTTTTTTATAGAGCAACGACGTGATAATGGCATTCAATCCCACCGACTTACCCTGACCTGTAGCGCCGGCCACCAACAAGTGAGGCATTTTGCAAAGGTCGAGCATAAATATATCGTTGGTGATGGTGCTCCCGAAGGCAACCGGCAAATCGAATTTCGACTCCTGAAACTTCTTGGAACTGATTACCGAACGCATCGACACAATTTGCGGTTCGCGGTTTGGCACCTCAATACCAATGGTACCTTTGCCCGGAATAGGTGCAATGATACGAATGCCCAAAGCGGCCAGACTCAATGCAATATCGTCTTCGAGATTCTTTATTTTTGAAATACGTACACCCGGTTTCGGCACAATTTCATACAGTGTAATGGTAGGCCCCACGGTGGCTTTTATGCTGTCAATTTCAATACCGTAATTCTTCAATGTATTGATAATACGGTGTTTATTTGTATTTTGTTCTTCAAGATCAACGGCTGTCATACCATTGTTATACTCTTTCAGCAGTTCGAGTACCGGGAAATGATAGTTCGACAAATCTAATGTAGGGTCGTACTCGCCCAAAGCCGACTGGTCATACGCATCTTCGTCGCTAAGTTCGGCAGGTTTGCGCGCATCCATCAGGCGGTGCTCCTCTTCTATCGACAACTTGGGCTGAAAAGTTTCGGGCTGCGGAGCCACAATTTCAAAGTCGCTCTCCTCGTTTACACCCTCGTCTTTGGTATTTATAGGGTACGATTCGTCCTCTTCCAGGTCATCGTCATCAATTTCGAGCGTAAGGGTATTGGAGGGCGGAACCGGAGTGGAAAATGTTTCCAACGGAGCAGATAAAGACACTTCGGAAGTTAATGCAGCCTCCGGTTTGGGAGAACGTGTGAAAAGCCGGCGCAAAAAAGGCAACATGCCGCTAAATATTATAATGCAGAATATGAGGCAGGAAACACCCAAAATAAGCAATGTGCCCGACCATCCGAACTTGCCGCGCATCCACTCGCCAAGGTAATAGCCATGCTCACCGCCCAAAAACAGGAAGGTATCTTTATAGATATACGACAAGGTGACGCCCAGAAACAACGACGTCCACACCATTACCAACATAGGATAAATAAAGGCCTTCCACAGTTCGATAGTACGTACCGACATAAGCCGGAGACCGATAATGACCGGAAAGAAAAGCCACGCGAAAGCCGCTACGCCGAAACCGCGGTTAATCATCGTTTCGGCAATATGCGCCCCGATAGCACCCGTCCAGTTTTCGATATTGACCTCTTTGTTGCCCCAGTTGGCATACCACGGCTCCTGCACTTTGCTCTGGTCGGCAGCGCCTGTGTAGAAAAATGAAACCAACGACAAGGCCACATAGAGCACGCCTACCAACACTATTAGCCCCAAAATAAAATGGGTGCGTTCGTCTTTCAGTATTTTCATCAAACGATTGTGCGTCATAGCGATTTGATTATCTTTTAATTGCGCTTTCTTTCTGGGAGATTCGGTTTTTGCCATATAGTTATGCATATTATCAGACAAAGGTAGTAATTTCACTTTGTTTTATCGATGAAATGAGCAAATTTTGTCAAGACAAATTTATTTTTATCCGGCAATAGCCGCGCTGAATTCCCTTGGCAAGTAAGTTGACGGCTTATCTTGCCATTTCTACAATGACAAATAGTGCTCTGACGGCCACTTATAATAATAAAAGCGACAGCAAATGCTGTCGCCTTTATTTGTGAGTTTGCAAGATTGAAGTCCCGATCATTATCGGGATGCTTGCCCTTGAATACGTAGGAATGGTTTACAACCATAATCAGTTGCAAATGTTTCATCCTCGTGTTAACGGGACTGATTAACTTTAGCTTCGCTGATTTGCAATTCCAATCCAAGTCTCCGCTATCGCTCAGACTTGGACTAAAAATCTGGCATTCTTGCACCAGTAGGGACTTCCATCCTATATAATTTCAGAATCAATCACAGTCCATATTTTTAATATACATTCTTTTAATTGCTTAACAACAATTGATTCAGCTGTGATTGAAGCATTCGAACAAGGAAATCTTATATAAATGTTATTGTTGAGATTTTCATTTTTACTCGTTAATCCTATGGTAAATCCAACTTGATAATTATCCATATCATTTTGTTTGCCTGACCAAAAAGCAAATGTACTTCCTAAAGTTGCAAACTTCTTATCCCAATTTTTGACTATAATTTGCTTGATATAATCTTTGTCAATCAAGACTTCCATTTGTAATGCCTTTTTTTTTGACCTATCTTGTTCAAACCAAATAACATCACCTTGAAAGACATTCTTAAAATTCAATAGAGTAGCATATACATTATCGACAAGATAGTCAATGGTATAGTCTCTTTTTTTAATTGTAAATCTTAATGTACGCACAATATTCATTTTTTATTTTGCTGCTTTATATATTAATTGTATGCCTTTTATATTGTTATCTTTAAATAATTGCTGGGTAGCCCCGATTTGGCGCAGGTTTAGGCGATAGCCGTAACCTGTGCACAAAACAAGTGTGGTTTCTAACCACAATCAACGATCAGCGAAGCTAATTGGAAATCAGCGAAGCTAATCAGTTACATACTGATTCTATTTCCAGTCCAAGTTACGGCTATCGCCTGAAACTTGAACTAAGAATCTGGCATTCTTGCACCATCGGGTGTTTGCTACCGCTTGGTACTGGTGGTTATTTCCACCATCTTATCGGCAGTTACCAAAAGATAAATCTTTTCTCACAGCACACCTTGCGCCAGTAGGAGCAATTGCATTCTTTCACCAAGAGGTGTTGGGGTTACCGATGAGATGGCATTACTTTTTTGTCTGTTAGATTCCCTCTTGAAAAACCATATTTAAAGATACTGTCATTGTAAATTAGATTGAACCTCGTAATAACTTCATAGAAATCATACTTAAATTCTTTGATAACCGAAACAACATAATTATGCTCCATCTCATAATCCCAAATAAACTCTTTTGGAATAGAAATTTTATTCATCGTCAAAGAACCCAAACCCGCTATCAAATCATAGTTAGTTCCTTTATAATTTCTCGAAATTTTTAACTTATATGAATTAGTAATAGTCAACCAAGTTGAGTCTTCATTTACGTCTATCTTTCTTATATAATCCGAAGGGGTGTTTTTGGAAAGAACAACCAAGGTGTCTTTCAACCAGTGTTTAAAAATCACTTCTTTTTCCTTAATGTATTTTCGATCAAGTGGTGCATATCTAGGAACATGCTGTTTCCCTCCTGAGCACGCTACAAATAATATAAAACACATTCCAGTAATTACTAATGATTTCATAATTTTTTTATTTAAATCTTTTATTTCGTCTTCCTTCTCCTTTTCCGCTATTTATTGTTTCAAATATAGTTTTACCATGTGTTAAGACCGTCCCCGATTTGGCGCAGGTTTAGGCGATAGCCGTAACCTGTGCCAAAAACAAGTGTGGTTTCTAACCACAATCAACGATCAGCGAAGCTAATTGGAAATCAGCGAAGCTAATCAGTTGCA
>Ga0302286_10002259_pt1 | contig 13474 bp, 7 predicted proteins | sample III_Fen_E2_3_FD_198765 | JGI IMG/M metagenome (GOLD analysis project Ga0302286, IMG submission 198765) | Peat permafrost microbial communities from Stordalen Mire near Abisko, Sweden - III_Fen_E2_3 | ecosystem: Environmental > Terrestrial > Soil > Wetlands > Permafrost | place: Sweden: Abisko...
TAATTACAGAACTCACAACGACAAAAAAACTATACCGACCATTTGTTTCATTTTTGGAAAAACCGGACGAGGAATATGATTTAGTTGAAAATGAAACTCCTTCAATCATTTATAAAGTTTTGGCAGTAGAACATGCAGAGGTTTATACTAGTTTTAAGTTATGTGGAGAGGAAGTAGGTGAAATACACATTGTCGATAATCCAGGCTATGGAGAAGCCCGTTTAGGGGTTTACGATGCTTTGGAAAAAGCTTTGAAAAAAGAACTGGACATTGCCATTGCCTTATTTAAAACAACCATAGGTTTTGAACCAACATTAGCACAAAGTTTTCATAAATTACTATTGAAAAGCGTTAATGGAAGAAATGCACAAGATTGGCTCTTCTACTTATTTAATCTATCAGGAATTAATCGACAAGATCATGCACCATTAATAAATGTCGCTAGAGAAGAAATTCTTAAACATCTTAACTCACCTTTTAATGATGAAAATCGACGAATAGAAGGTGTACACTTGTCTTATGATCCCGAAGAACTATCAAGAAAAGGTATATCCGGACATATTGCACAAATTGACTGCCAAAATGATCCTCAGAAGCTTCAGCAATTTTTCTATCAAATTTTGGATGTAATGTCCTTAACAATTGTAAATGTTGATGAAATATTCTTCGAAAAAGTCAAAAAACAAATTAATGAAACTGAGAATGCATATAATCTGGTTGTTAAAAAGTTGTCGGCGATAGATAAATATTTGCCGAAAGACAAAAGAGATCACGTAAGAGAACGCCTTAATAAAATCTACCATTCATTAAGATCAGTATTCCCAATTGATATAATAACGGATTTAGATCCAATTAGCATTCCTATTATTAAGGTGTGTGAAAAAAACATTGAGTCATACTTATTAGAGATTTTATCTCAGGGAGAGATAAAAGAATTTCCATTTGAAGAGGAGGAAAATTCAATTGAAGAAAAATCAGAAGAAGATTCTATCGATAAGGAAGTCGATTACTTAAAACAATTAATACCCAAATCGATCAGTATAGATGATTTTAAATCACATGTGGAATTTTCCAGATATGAGCTAATCAAGAAGGAACTGAAAAAAGAGTTTTCAAAAATTTTTAGTGAGATTGTAAGACGCTCGAATATTAACAAGTCGATTTTTTCATTAAAAACGAAGTTAATAGAGATTTTTATAAAAGAAGGGCGTTTAGATTTTATTTCGAAGGACGAAACTGATTGGGTATCTCAATTTATTCAAATGCTCAAATCAGGAGGTAATGCTTATTCTTCGATTGTAAGTCCATTTGAAAAATTTGAAGAACGTATAATCTCTGTTGAAGAAAGTATAATTGATAGTATTACTTCTAACATTGACAATTGCCTTCATATTAATCATTTCAGTGAGAACTATTTTGATGAATACGAACGCATTTGCTACGAATTTGCTCATAGCCTTTATAATGTAGAGTTAGAAATTAAAAATAGATTGCACTATAATTTCACCGACTCAGAACAAATAAAAAAATTTACATCTCCTGTTTATGATGGATTCTATAGACCGAATAGGGATTTTATAGATTTAATATTTGCTGTTGGTGTTCCTGTAGGCATGCCTCATCCAGAATATGATTCATTAACCCAGTTTTTCTTAGATAATTTCGATAAAATAGCCGATCCAGAGTTTAAATCACTTCAATCTGTTATTTCTGACTGGGATAAGAATATCAATCTCAACAAAACTTTTTAACCAATAAATTATGAGTAAGTTTAGTCCAGAACCCATAGAACAGGGTCAATATTCCGTTAATGGGAATAAAATTACAGTTACCAAATTTCGAGATAATTACGTGACATATATTGACTCTAATGATCAGAGATTCGAGCATGTCAATTCATTCAAGTGGAATTCACTTCATGCTAAAGAGATTTCTGAAACAAGTAAAGAAACTGATTTTGATAATAACTGGGAATCAGATAAATCAAAATCCGCCAACTCCTTAAATTCAAATAAATCAAAAGGTAACACAACCACTTCCTTTGTTTTTGAATACGATGATGCAACTGGAACCTTTACAATAAAGAAAGACGGGAAACCAATTATTGAACCTTGGGTAATTAAAGGTACCAATGGAGAGCCAGGTAAATCTGCTTATGAAGAGTGGGCAAAAGGACATCGGGGTAATTTTAATGATTTCATCAAATCATTAAAAGGAGGGGATGGCTTTAACGGAAAGAATGGGGCATCAGCTTTTGAGCTTTGGTTAGAAAAACAAAATCCCGAACATCCCGGGAATATTGATGATTTCTTCCTGTCATTGAAAGGGAAAAATGGTGAGAATGGGAAAAACGGCGCTTCTGCTTATGAGGTTTGGAAAACCCAAGGCAATTCTGGTAATGAAAAGACCTTCTTTGATTTTTTAAAGGGAGTTAATGGAAAGAATGGTGAGAATGGCGCATCTGCTTACGATTTATGGTTTGAAAAAAATAAACAGGGTGATGTTGATGATTTCCTCGCATCATTAAAAGGAGCCGATGGTAAAGATGGTCTGGATGGTATTTCTGCTTATAAGATTTGGTTAAAAGAAGGACACAAAGGCGATGAGGAAGACTTTTTGAAATGGATTCAAGATGCCAGGAAAGGGGAGCAAGGAGAACGGGGGGATACCTACATACCCCATTACGATGAAAGAGGATATTTGTACTTCCGCAATAAAGATGGAGAAAAAACTCATCCTGAAAGAGTAAAGGGCGATGAAGGGCAAATTGGCCCCAGAGGAAAAGAAGGAAAATCGGCCTACGAAGTATGGTTGGGTAATGGTTATATAGGAACGCAACAAGAATATATTGATTCATTAAAAGGTAAAGATGGATTTGTTCCGCCGCCTCCAAAATACGGCTACAAAGATGTTATGGATTTCCATTTGCCGGATATTAAGGTTAATCCCCGGCTTATTTCATCTTCTGATAATTTAACGGATACACGGACACCAGAACAAATACTCAATGAAAGAATAGAGGAAATCAATAGCAAACGTGAGCAGGGCAAAGAAAAAGGTTGCGATTGGTTTAAAGAGTTTGCATTCTGGTGTGCGAGTGCCGACAAACCATTATTAAGAATGTGCCCGGGAGACCATGCAAAATATGTTGGCATCGGTACAGTTATTCTATTTACTGCACTTATGGCTACATTCTCCGGATTTATTGCTTTTACGTGTGTAAAGAATATATGGTGGTTATGTCTATTGTTTGCCATCTTCTGGGGCAGCATGTTTTTCTTTTTAGACCGTTTTATTACCAGCACAATGCATTCAGATGGGAAGGCATCGCTTTTTGTAAGCGGACTTCCCCGCATTATTATTTCAGTATTTTTGGGTATTGTGGTATCTGCACCTCTTGAATTAATGATATTTGATAAAGAAATTAGGACTAAAATTGAATTTTTAGAGGGAGAGGAGATTAGAAAGGCGGCCATAGATTTGAAACAGTTGAAATACTTGAAAAACAAAGATTTGGATAATGATCTAAAGCAAATAAGTATTATTGAAAATAACAATACGTCAAACGACAATGTAAACTCTCAAATTGAAACTGAAAATCGTACTTTTAATGAAACCCGAAAGACTATTGATGGAAAGTCCAAGTATCCCGAACGACCTTCTTCTTCCAAAGAAGAGAATCCTAGTCTTTGGAAATTATATCAAGATCAATGCGATGATATTGATGCAAAAAGGAAACAAGCTAAAGACGATGAGCAACAGCACCATAATAATGAAATGGTTCGTCTAGAGAGCTTGAAGAAAAGTGAAACATCAAAATCATCTTTAAATATTATTATTGATAGCCTTCAATCAGATATTAAGCAAATAGAAAAAAATATCAAAACCGAAGAAGATAGTGCAAAAGCAGAGTATGATAGAAATAAATTCGGTTTGGGAAATAAATTGAAGGCAGTACATGCCGTTGCAATGCAAGATTATCGTCCGTGGTTTCTTAAAAAAGATTCAAAAGAAGGGAAAAGTAATACAAATACAAGCAAACTAGTTGTCAATTCAGATTCTATAGCTAATGAATCAACTGCAAAAACAAATTTCAAAGATGAAGTAATTAGTAAACTTAATAATCCTCAAGACTCTTTTATAGATAAATTGCTATTACACAGGCTATGGTATTTTTTATTTTTTTCGCCAATCGGCCTTATTATGCTCTTATTAATATTGGTCGATGTCTCTCCAGTACTTTATCGAATGCTGTTAGCTGATGGGCTTTACGACAATTACCAGTATCAGGAAAAAATTATAGATCAGTATAAAAATCGTTTAAATTTATTAAAAGCCTATGAAAAGGTGGACGAAAGTAAACTTAAGAAAATTGCACCTTTCATATTTGGAAATGAATATAAAGACTTTGTGAAAAGTCTTAAAGAATATAATAATTCAATTCTTTCTGAAAAGACCCCTGATTACACGGATGTAGAAATTCAAAAAAAGAATCAAAAACTGTTTGATGAGGTTTTGGACATGAAAAGGAGAATCATTCTGGCTACTTACCGTCGTTGGTATAAAACCCAACACGATGCTATTATCGGAGATCCGGCTGATGATGATAATAGAGGCAAGGAACCTTTTGAAGAAGCAGAAGTTAACAATGGACCAACTAATCCAGGGTTCTCCAATAATTAAAGTTTAAAAGTCAAGAAATGAAAGGTAATCGGGGATATCAGATTTCCGGGTGGGGCATTGCTTTTTTGGTGGTACAGACTATTCTTTTTATAGTCTATACTGCGACCATGAGCTGGAATATCCTCGCTCTATTTTTATGCATCTTTCTTTACCTTGCTCTATCGGTAATTGAATTTTTCATTTTCTGTAGGGTTGATGAGAAAACAGAATCATCCCATTCGCATCTTTATTCCTTTGGTTTTTTTGATGAAATTGATCTGGATGAGGAATACAAACTGGATGAAAAATGTGAGATTCTATTAAATCGTTGCTATAAGATAGAAAAGCTTTCAAAGCTACACCCGGAGCAAAATGAGAACATTGTCAGTTTAGAGATTCCTATTCCTAAAGAGTCGGGTAAAGGGAATAAATTTCGTTATGAAGAATATGTATTTAAGTTAAAGAATCTATCCAAAGAAACACCAGCAATGGTTGGTCTTGAACAATTCATATTGTCTGTTCATCCCAAGGAAGAATTGGTCGATTTTTCTCATTATTTAATGGGATATCTCAAGGATGAATCATCTGAATTACTCAATAAAAGCTATGATGATTTATGCAATTTTGTAACAAATACAGGGCATAACCTTGATAATTTCATTCATCTTGATAAAGAAATGTGGATGAAATTTTTGGGTAATCTATCTGATGAATTACTTGGCCATTTTAAGTCACAAATAAATTTTCTGGAATTAAAAGAGCATCTTGATGCCGGAAAACATATTGAAGTATTTGGGAAGGATATATTAATTGCAGGATTACATACTTTCCCAGATTTTGATAGCCTCCATGATATTCAACTCCATTTTCAAGAATTTGTGCATGATGTAGGTAAAACTATTTCTGAGAATGCACCAAGCTGGGATATTTTACAACCAGACTTTGATTTTGCAGCGCATATACCATATATAACTGCAGTAGTTGAAGCCTATCGGCAAATAAATAAACTGGCAAATGACAAAACAGATAGAGAATCAGCAGTAAAAAACTGGAGTATTAAATTTGGAAGTAAAGCCGCTGGGATTACTATTGGTGGTATTATAGGTACAGCTGTTTTTCCTGGAATAGGAACCTGGGTGGGAGGAATTATCGGCGGAATCATCGGTGGAAAAATTGCGAACGAATATATTCGAAAGGATTTTGATAAAGCAGTAGAAAACTATAAAAAAGCCGTAGAAGAGTACAATGAATTAAAAGCGAAGGCAGAGAAACACTTTAAAAAAGCGAGAAAAAAAGTTGACAAAAAAATTCGTCTAAAAGCAATCAAAGAGAGTGAGGAATTCAAGAAGAAGAAAGAACATTGTCCATTGAGTGATAGATTGCCCATTTATACTGTTTATTCGGCCAATATTATTATTAGAGAATACTTATTCAATCTTTACTATGCTTGTTTAAAGGAATTTCGAAAACAGAATCTAATCGGCTATGGTTTATTATCTCCAGAGGGAAGGAAATATAGAAAATTATTGAAATACATACTCACTAGTATCCCTGAAGTTAATGATGTAAAAAATGATCCAATAGGAAGCCTGAAAAAAATGCTATATGCACAAATGGTTATTCAAAACAATAGAACTCTCCTTGAACAATTTGGGTCCATTCAAGCACAATTACAATATGGTGATATTATTTCCGATACAATTGAAAAAGTTGAAGATTCATTGAGCGTCTATAATATGGTTCTGTTCTTGTGGTATTATCGCGTTTTTGAAGCTTATCACAAATCGATTAACCGAATAGCCAATAAAACCGATAAACTATTTAAATGGCTTGAGGATCAATGTGAAGAGCAACAGGACATGCTTAAAGATGCCACAGAATATGTGGATGAAAAAGAACGAAAAGTAAAGATAGAAATGGCTAAAATAGATTGAATTGCTGCAAAAGCAGGTGCAAAAACATTATATTGTGCGCTGTTATTGTTTTACACCATGACTGACAGGAATTTTTCGTTTGAGAAGAAAACAATGATTGCCGGAGCATTGGGATATTTAATATTTCCATTTGATGCAGTGCCAGACTTTATCCCTATTGCAGGGTTAAGCGATGATCTTGCTGCTATGATTCTGGTGATTAATCTGGTAAAAACAGCGTCACACCAGAAATCTCCTACAAAGCAAAAGTGAAACTTAAAGGGTTAATTGGAGATTATGATGAGAATGAATTATTAGGAATTGTATAACTAATCACAAAAATGTACAACTATGGGAATTTACACAAGTACATACCTGAAAAATATCGTTTCAGAAAGAAGTATGGTTTTTGAAAGAAAACTATTTAGTGCACAGAATGAAGATAAAAGCTACTATGATATTTTTTTTCTCATAGTTTCCTTGATCAACAAGAGGTTAGAGGATTATATCTTGAACTAACAGGTTTAGGATATCGGGGGTATGTTGATTGGATTGTTGATCCACAGCTTGATCAGAATAATGTAACCAAAGAATCAGCAGAGCTTATCAGAAGCAGAATGAAATCTTCAAAAACTCTATTACTTGCTATATCTGAAAATTCAGAAATCTCGAAATGGATACCGTGGAAACTTGGTTATGTGGATGGCCGTACTAACTGTATGCAATTAATTTAAGATGCTTAAATATCAGAAAAAATACTCAGTGCTAATTTCGTGTCCAACCGACATAAAAGATGAGATAAGTATTGTAAATGAGGTGGTTAATCAGTGGGGCGAAATAAATAATAAAAGCCTGAATTGTACCGTAACCGTCTCTCACTGGAGTGTAGATTCATACCCTGAAAGTGGTGAAAGAGCTCAGCAATTAGTAAATAGACAAATAGTAACAGATGCCGACATAATAGTAGGGATATTTTGGTCTCATTTTGGTACATCAACAGGTTTAGCTCGCTCAGGTACAGAAGAAGAACTAAGACTAGGATTAAAATTAGAAAAAGATATAATGCTTTATTTTTCTGAAATTCCTATACCTAATCATTTAATTAATAAAGATGAACTCATAAAAATTAATCTTTTTAAAGAAGAATATAAGTCTATTGGAGTTTATTGGACATTTAATAGTTTGGAAAATTTTAAAAGTGTATTTACAAGACATTTTGGTCTTGTGATGGAGCAAATTATTTATCGAACCCCATCAAGTGTTCTTTTCGAGATAATTGACAACCTGAAGAATATCGTTAATATTTACAATGTTGGTATTGAATTTATTTCTGAAGAAATAAATTCAATGGAATTCAAAAATGCGTTGTCAATTTATAATAATCTTAAATATTCAGCAATTAAAAAATATTTATCGAGGTTTGGTTTTGACAATTTAGAAGTTGTCGTTAATACAGAACCAACAACCCAGTTTGATTGGGTAAAATTCATTTATAAACATATTGAATTTGTAGCAAGTTACATTAACGATATTGAAAATAATCCTAATTCAGACTTAATTAAAAGCTTCTTGGTTTCAACAAAATTAGAAATTGTAGACATTATTTCTTGGTTTGTTTTAATTCATTCAAGAAAGACTTTTATCGATGAACTAAAAGTAACATTAAAAAAATGTAAAGCGTTTGATAATGAAGAATTAAATGAATTCTCATATGTTGAAGGTAAAGTTGGTTGGAAAATAAATCAAGAATTCTATAAAAAATTGCACTCTAAAAAATATGAAAATATCCAAAAAGACGCATTGTATTGGAAAAACAGAATCGCAAAAAGATAAAATGTAAATTTTGAATACGCAAAATTCTAACAAATGAAAAACAACTTTGAATTATGAAAAAAGCCCTTGTAATTGGTATAGACAAATACCCAAATTCAGCCCTTAGTGGATGTGTTAATGACGCAAATGCATTCGCAGACATCATTGCGAAAAATGGAGACGGGACTCCAAATTTTGATGTAAAAATAAGAACAGATGTTCCAACAAAAGCAAAGTTAAGAAGTTTGATTGTTGACCTTTTTAACGGAGATAGTGATACTGCACTGTTTTATTTTTCCGGACATGGTTTTATTAATGAATTTGGCGGATATATTGTAACCCCCGATTATGAACGCAATGATGAAGGGGTTTCGATGGATGAGATACTCATTGCAGCAAATAGATCAGATGCTAAAAATCGGGTAATTATTCTTGACTGTTGCTATTCAGGGGCATTTGGTTCTCCTAAAATTACAGGAGGACAAGCTGCCCATATAGCTAAAGGGGTTTCCATACTCACCGCAAGCAAGGATGACGAGTACTCGATGGAAGTTAACGGACATGGTGTTTTTACCAATTTATTGCTTGATGCTCTGCATGGTGGTGCTGCTGACCTTAAAGGCCATATTACACCGGGTAGTGTTTATGCATACATAGACCAGGCATTGGGGGCATGGGACCAACGTCCGGTTTTTAAGACGAACATTTCCAAATTTATATCGCTAAGAACGATAGTTCCTCAAGTCTCAATGGACATTTTACATAAACTGACTGAATATTTTCCAACACCGACAGTACCCTATCCTTTAAACCCATCTTATGAAGACACTAACAGCTTGCATACAGAGCATAATGTAATAGAACCCTACGCAGATCAAGAGAATGTAGGCAAATTCAAAGAGCTTCAAAAACTACAAAGTGTGGGTTTGGTTGTGCCGGTTGATGCTCCATTTATGTATTTCGCGGCAATGAATTCGAAAGCATGTAAACTTACAAGCCTTGGATGTCACTATTGGAGATTGGTGAAAGACAAAAGAATCTGATAATTATAAACGAATTAAAATGGAAAAAGTGATTTTAAAAATCAATTTGATTTGATCTTGAATGGAAAGAGCTTGGTTATGGTAAAAATGTTAAGAAATATCTTCCAATTACATACATAGAAAATATTGTGCCAATAAGTTTTGAAATTCTTTATTTGGTATTGGCACTAATGCAGTTAAATCTTTGAGATATTGATGATCCCACAGACGTGGGTATCATCAATAAGCGTGGATTTTATTGCACAGCAGAATAGTACCTGGATGAAATTGTGGAATCCGGGAAATGGATTTGTCCCAGATGCAAGACAACCTTCTTGATGTTCTATAGTGAAAACAATAAGAAATACCGCTGTTGTCCCATACGCATGGGACAACGAACAGGCCAAAACGGTGCAATCATTGAATAGATGCCGGTTTATGAAATTCTTTAATTAAGGAATTCAGAAATGAATTATTGAAAGGTGCGATTTTAAAGAGGTTTTCCCGGGATGATTTGACAGAGATCAATGTCGATAACAAATTATGGTCAAGTCAGTGAATTTCATACCCATTTTATTATTAATAATTCAGTATCAAAATTTTAAAGAATTTTGATGTCAATCCATCCCCAATTCTTACCCATTTCAACTCCTCACTTCTGAGGATATAAAAATCATTGTTTTTGCTGTTGTTCTCCAAATGACAATAGATGAAATTTGGAAAATGAAATTAGTATAAAAGTATAAGAACAATTATTTTTTCACAAAATCATTAATCTCACAAAAATAAAAACAACTATGAAAGTATTTAAACTAGTTCTGTCACTCTGCTTCCTTATGATCATGTCATCATGTTTAAAGGAGGATAATGAAACTCTGGTGCTGCCAAAGGTTAAATATGCAAGACCAATAGAGGAAGTAATTCCTGTTGCCATGCAGGAAAAATTAAAAGTATATATGCCTATATATTCCGGATCAATTCCTCCGGAAATAGATGGGGCTTATTTGATAAACCCAGATGTAATTGTATATTCTACGCAAGGAGGATATAATACAACCTACATGGACAAAACAATCAAATTTTCGAATCAAAATAATGCTACAAATGTTATTGTTTATGAGGATAAACAAGGGTCTAGTTACGCAATAAGTGATGAAGTCTCAGTTACAGGAACACTCGACAAATTTACCGCTTATTTTAATACATCTGGTACTTCTGAAGGTATTAGTTGTAAAACAGCTACTATAATTTCTGGCTCTAAAACAATTTCTGGCATTAAAGATTTCTATTCTGCTTTTGTTATGCTCGAAAAAGGAGCTGATCCCAGTGGAAAATTGGTGAATGTAGGTACTTATCGCATTTTTAAAGACGGCAATGGATTAGCAAGTAATACAACTTGGACTTCAACAAAATCAGCAATGATTAATAGCCTAGGCACAACTATGCTGCAAACTGAATCGAGCAATCATATTAATCCTTAGTTTTTTAGGTGAATTTTCAATCGCAAATAAATATTGTATTACATGAAACAAATATATCTTTCCAAGTCAATGAAAAGCCTGCTACTCGCACTTTGTTTTTCTACGTTCTGTTTTATAATGCCAGCGAAGTCGCAATCGGCAAAGCTCGATTCAATCCTAAATAAAGTTTCAATCGGCATAAAAACTGGTATTAATTTCCCGACGATGCAATACTCCGACCCGGAATTGGCTGAGTATAAATCATCAATATTTCCTCGCGGGGTAATTGGCTTGTTTGCCGAAATTGTACTTACCCCCAATATATCTGTCCGCCCCGAAATAGGCTTTATGGGCAAAGGTCAAAAGATTAACGATATTGGCGTTACCTATAAATTCAAATCAAACTATCTTGGTTTGAGTTTACCAGTTCTTTACAATTTTAAAACGAAATCAGCTTTTCAACCTTATGCGTTGCTTGGTCCAACTCTTGATTTTGCCGTTGGAGGAAAAATTGAATTGGACGATTGGAGAAAAGACATTACAAATGCATCAATTTCCTCAACCGATTTTGGTTTAATGTTAGGTTGCGGGGCTAAACGTCCATTAAAATTAATGAATTACGATGTTCTGGTTGGTGTCGAAGTAACCTATAATTATGGATTCTCTGACACCTATTCAAAAAAGGAGATTGATGAAACTGCGATAGCATTAAACAGACCTACTTATTCAATAGATGGAACGCGTAAAAACAGGGGATTGAGTATAACAGCATCATTGTCAATACCACTAAAAAATATTTTTCCTTCTCATGTTAAGAAAGAGAAACCCGCGATAGTCGAAGAAATTATTAAACTACCCGAAATTACACAATCTGTTAAAGAACCTGAACTTCCGAAAAAAGATTGTTATACGATAGACGAAATGATATCGTACCTAAATAAGGGATTTGATGTAAATGACAAAAAAATATGTTTATATACTATCAATTTTGAGACCGCGAAAAGCACACTTGATAAAACATCGCTGACTTATCTTGATCAGATTGTTAGTTTACTAAACAATTTCGCCACCACGAAAATGAAAATCAATGGGCATACTGACAATGTTGGTTCAGAAGATTATAATATTAAATTATCAGAAGATAGAGCCTTGGCCGTTTATAACTATATAATTACCAAAGGAGCTTTTAAAGAACGTTTATCCTATGCATATTATGGAACCAAATACCCTATTTTGTCAAATGATACAGAAGAAGGACGGGCAAAAAATCGGCGGGTAGAATTTGAAGTAAAAAATGAAATTGCTCAAAGCGACACTACATTAAAAAGTGAAGTTAAAAAACAAAAAACTACAATAGATGAAAGCAATTCTGAAACTTCAAGTACAGGAAACAACAATGAGTCACATTCTTTCTTGCCAGATGATCAGTCTAAGGAATTTTACGATCGGGCAACCGGAAAATTAAATGCTGGAGATAAAGTAGGCGCCGTTGACGATTTTTCAAAAGCGATATCTCTAAATTCAAATTATGCTGATGCTATTAATGACAGGGGAGTTGCCTATTTACAATTAGGAAAGTATAGTCCTGCAATTCGGGATTTTAAAATGTGCTTAAAGATTAATCCTCAAATGGAGGTAGCCAAACAAAATTTAAAGATCGCAAAAGAAAAAAGAAGCGAAAGAACAATGCTGATCTTAAATGCTGTTTCTACCGGGCTTAATGCTGCAAGTAGTTCAATAAATGCCATAAGCACGGCAAATACACCAACGACTTCTCCAACCAATATTTCTTCCCCAACCAATAGATCCAATGGACATATAGAAAGAGTAACATGCCCTTATTGTAAAGGAACAAAAGTTCAGGCGGCACCTAGTTATGGTCCTTCTTTTGGATTGGACAGATCAAGTAATACACAGTGTCCCGTATGTGGAAAATATGAAAATCATTACCATGCAAATTGTATTCCTTGTCAAGGCAAAGGGTATATTGAAAAATATGTTCCATAAGCTTTGATAAAAATAAGATTTAAACATGAGCGGAAGCCGAAAAGCTTGAGAGTAGGCAAATCAAAAAAAATGTAACCCTAAATGAAAAAGTGTTTTATTTTAACTATTGCATTGGCAACGATTTTATTATCTGTAAAAACCAATGCCCAGGACATCATTACAAAAAAAGATGGCAGTGAAATCCAATCGAAAGTTACGGAAGTGACAACAACAGAGATAAAGTATAAGAAGTTTGATAATCAAACAGGGCCTACTTATACAATGCCTAGATCAGAAGCATTTATGATTAAGTACGAAAATGGAACAAAAGATGTTTTTGCGAACGAAAGTTCAAAAGTTTCAACCATCACTTCAGAAAATGATAAAAATAAGGTTATTGACAATTCCAGCCCAACATCAAAAGGTCGGTATTTCCTGAGCCCTAATTTAGCTTATAAATATCCGTTGGATTTACTTGATGGTTATAGTGTATTAGATTTATCATTGAATTTTGATAATGGATATTTTATAGGTGAAAATTTGGCAATTACATCTACTATTGGAGGTGATTATGTAAATACTTCAACATCATCACATTCTACTAGTTACTATAGTACTG
>Ga0302286_10002261_pt1 | contig 13464 bp, 9 predicted proteins | sample III_Fen_E2_3_FD_198765 | JGI IMG/M metagenome (GOLD analysis project Ga0302286, IMG submission 198765) | Peat permafrost microbial communities from Stordalen Mire near Abisko, Sweden - III_Fen_E2_3 | ecosystem: Environmental > Terrestrial > Soil > Wetlands > Permafrost | place: Sweden: Abisko...
TAACATACGGAATGGAAACTGGTTTTTTCCGTTTTTCTCAATATAACGAAGATAAACCCAATGTTTACACAACTATTCTCACAAGTTTATTAGCTTCAACAAGCGTTTTCATTGCTTTAATGGCAATTTTTTTACATCCGATTTCAGCTAGTATTGGTTATCAAGAAAATGAACGTTTTATTTTTTGGATGGCCATAATTATTGCAATTGATGTTATTACTACGGTTCCGTTTGCAAAGCTTAGGTTAGAGAATAAAGCTATAAAATTTGCAGTTATAAAATTTGTTAATATTGGTCTAAATATTGGATTTAATATATTGTTTTTGATGATTTTACCTTACTTAGCAAAACATCAACATTTATTGTTTATTAGTAAATATTTTGCTACGCCTAAAGTTTCCTACATTTTCATTTCCAATCTTATAGCAAGTGTTATTACACTTATAATGTTATTGCCCGATATGTTGAAATCGCACAATAAATTCGATTACGATTTATTGAAACGAGTTTTTGCATATTCTTGGCCATTACTTATTTCGGGGCTTGCTGGTAGTGTAAATGAAGTGTATGATAGAATTTCGCTTCGTTATTTTGTTACTGTTCCTCATGGTTTAGATGCTGGAAAATACATCCTTTCGCAAGTTGGAATTTATGGTGCAAGCTATAAACTGGCAATGATTATTTCGATTTTTAATCAAGCATTTCGATATGCAGCCGAACCTTTGTTTTTCTCGCGTTTACACGAAAAAGATTCTCGATTATTATATGCCAAAATTCTCAATTATTTTGTAGCATTTACCTTGTTTTTGTTCCTTTTCATCATGATTTATATCGACTTTTTTAAACATTTCATTGGTCGTAATTTTTATGCAGGTTTAAATGTTGTACCAATTCTGTTATTGGCAAATATCTTCCTTGGAATTGTTTTTAATCTTTCCATTTGGTATAAATTATCGAATCAAACCAAATTTGGAATTTACATTGTTGGCTTTGGTGCTGTAGTCACGCTCATTATCAATCTGATATTTGTACCACAATTTGGTTACATGGCTTGTGCTTGGGCAACATTAATTTGCTACTTTTTAATGACAATTTTATCGTACATTTTATGTCAAAAATATTACACCATTCCTTATAATTTAAAATCTATTGGATTGTATTTTGGATTGGCATTGTTATTTTATGTGGTCGATAAATTTGTTGTTATTGATATAGTTACAGTAAAGCATTTAGTAAAATTCATGCTTCTGAGTATATTTGTAATTGCAATTATGTGGAACGAAAAACTTTATTTTTTTAGAAGAAATGAAAATTAAAATTGTAAACAAATCGAACAATCCGTTACCATCGTATGCTACAGAACATTCAGCTGGAATGGATTTACGTGCTTTTGTAAGCGAAGCAATTACCTTAAAACCTATGGAACGCCGTATAATTCCTACGGGTTTATACATTGAACTTCCCGAAGGTTTTGAAGCTCAAATTCGCCCTCGTAGTGGTTTGGCAATTAAAAGTGGAATTACATGTTTGAATACTCCTGGAACCATCGATGCTGATTATCGTGGTGAAATAGGTGTAATTCTCATAAACCTTTCAAATCAAGATTTTGTGATTAATAATGGCGAACGTATTTGTCAAATGGTTATCAATAAATACGAAAAAGCATCGTTAGTTGAAGTCGATGATCTTTCTGAAACTGATCGTGGAGAAGGTGGATTCGGCCACACTGGTAAGCATTAATATTAAAAACTCAAAACTAAAGAAATGAAAATAATAATTCCAATGGCTGGTATGGGAACTCGCATGAGACCACATACATTAACAGTACCAAAACCATTAATTCCTGTTGCAGGAAAACCAATTGTACATCGTTTAGTTGAAGATATTACTCGTGTTTGTAACGAAAAGGTTGATGAGATTGCATTTATCATTCATCCAGCTTTTGGAAAAGCGGTCGAAGAAATGCTTGTTTCAATGGCTGAAAAATTAGGTGCAAAGGGTTCTATTTATTATCAAAAAACAGCTTTAGGAACTGCTCATGCTGTGCATTGTGCAAAAGAATCGTTGAAAGGAAACGTTATCGTAGCATTTGCCGATACGCTTTTTATTGCCGATTTCAAACTAGATACTAATCAAGATGCAATCATTTGGGTACAAAAAGTAGAAGATCCTTCTGCTTTTGGAGTTGTAAAACTTAACGAAAAAGGTATGATTACCGACTTTGTTGAGAAACCAAAAGATTATGTTAGTGATCTAGCTATTATTGGTATTTACTATTTCAAAGATGGTGAAAATCTTGCTAATGAATTACAATATTTAATTGATAACGATATCAATGTAAAAGGCGAGTATCAGCTTACAACTGCCTTGGAAAATATGAAGAATAAGAATGTGAAATTCTATCCAGGACAAGTTGATGAATGGCTCGATTGCGGAAATAAAGATGCAACGGTAATTACCAATCAACGTGTTTTGGCTAACTATGGTTCGTATGTTTCTCCAAATGCTGTTGTTGTTAATTCTACCATTATTGAACCTTGCTATATTCAAGATGGCGTTGCAATAACTAATTCTGTTGTTGGTCCTTATGTATCAATTGGTGTTGATTGTAAAGTTGATAAAACGGTTATTTCAAATTCAATTGTTCAAAATAATAGCTATGTTCAAAATAAGGTTATTAGCAATTCAATGATTGGAAGTAATTGTATTGTTGAAGGTTGTGAACTCGATTTAAGCATTGGCGATTATATTCAAATACGATAATGCATAAACAGTTTTTCTATATTGCTTTTTTGTTTTTTAGTCTTAGTTCTTTTGCACAAAAGAAAGAAGACGATTTTACTATGCGTTTACGCGACAAAAAAGAGATAGAATATGAGGCAAATCTTATAGAAGCATCGAAGCAAAACATGCTTGGCAACTCAAACGAAGCTATGAATTTATACATGCAGTGTCTTTCAATTAATCCCGAAAGCACCACATCGATGTATGAAATGGCACGTTTATTTGTTGCAGGAAAGGATTACGATGCTGCTATTAATTTAATGACTAAAGCATTAGTTTTAAATCCATTAAATGAATGGTTCAATGAGTTTATTTTACAGCTTTATAAACAAAAACGACAGTTTGATAAGGCGGAATTAATTTGTTTAAATCTCTTAAAACTTGTTCCTAATAAAGAATCAAATTATTATGAATTGGTTGATATTTATATTGAAGAAAAGAAGTTTTCGAAAGCCGAAAAATTGTTTGATGAGATTCAAGTACGTTGGGGTAATTCAGCAGAACTTATAGAGGAAAAGGTTAAACTAGCATTAGTACAAAATAAAGCCGAAAAAGCCATTAAGTTACTTAATAAACTTATTACTCAAACTCCCGACGAACAACGCTATTATCTCGTTTTAATTGATATTTACAAGCAAACAAATAAACTCGATTTAGCAATTAAAATGGCTAAGCAATATATTAATCAATTTTCTGAAGCTGATGAAATGCATTTGGAATTGTTTGATATTTATTATTCAAAACCCGATACAACAGCTGCTTTAAATGAATTAAGAGCAATAGTTTCTTCAACAACAATTTCATACGAAGATAAAACCAAACTCTTAACGAAAGTTGGAAATGAATCTGTTATTAAGTCTATGTCTTTATATGAAGATGAGTTTACCGCTGAGCTTTTAAAACAAAATCCAGAAAATACCGATGTATTATTAGCAAGAGCTAAATATTGTTTGAAAGCTAAAAAGTTTGATGAAGCTAAAACTGAGTTTTATTCAATTTATAAAAAAGATAAATCGAATGGTGAAACTATTGAAAATCTTTTAAATATCGAATTACAAGCTAATAATTGGAATGGTGTTTATGACTTATGTACACAAGCATTAATGTTCTATCCTGCTAATCCAAATTTGTATTTTTATGCTGGTGTTTCTGCTTGTCAAATCGAAAAATATAACGATGCTATCAATTTTTTAATGAGTGGGGCTGCATATGTTACAACAAGTGAAATGAAAGGTCAATTCTATCAATATCTTGGCGAATCGTATTATAAAATTAAAGATTATACCAAATGCTATTATTTTTACGATAAATCTATCACAGCAAATCCAACCGATTATGTTGCTTTAAACAATTACAGCTATTACTTATCGTTGATGAAAGATAGCTTAAACAAAGCATTGGATATGACCAAAATGTGTAATAAACTTAAGCCAAAAGATCCTACATTTCTCGATACTTATGCTTGGGTTTTATTCAAATTAGGTCGTTATACCGAAGCCAAATTAAAAATTGAAGAAGCCATAAATTATGGAGGTTCTTCAGTAAACGAAATAGTTGAACATTATGGCGATATACTTTTCAAAAATTCTATGGAAAGTGAAGCACTCGATAATTGGATTAAAGCTAAAGGTCTTGGCTGTAAATCAGAAAATTTAGACAAAAAGATATCGCTCAAACAATATATTGAATAACAAACATTTTGAATGAAAAGAACATTATTATATTTAGCATTAATTATTGAAATTGTTTCTTGTAAAGCTCCGGCTACAATAATTCATAAAAAAGAAATTAAGAATATCAATCCTGTAATTCTTTACGATAGTTTAAAAAGTAATTATGGCCATATTTCTAGCTATTTAGGTAAATTTAAAGCAGTTATCGAACAAAATAAAAAGACGAATACTGTTTATGGAACTACTAAAATTAAGAAAGATAGCGTTTTATGGTTCTCAGTAAATCCTGGTATGGGTATTGAAATTGCTCGTGCTCAACTTTTACCCGATAGTTTATTTTTAATTGAACGACTTAATTCTCATTACTTTAAGGGTAAATACGATTATATCGATCATCTAATTGATTTTGAGGTTGACTTTTCATCTATACAGTCAATTTTTTTAAATACACTTTCGTTTTATTCAAATGTTACTGATACACAATCTGTTTTGAAAAATATAATTATCAAAAAAGAAAAAAGTGGAAAGTATATTCAAATTGAGAATTTTAGAAAGAGAATGATAAGACGTAATGAAAACGATGAACAATTACCTCTAGTATATGAACGAGTTAAAGTTGATAATCGTAATCTTAAAATTTCAGAGGTTTTCATTAAAGACTTTAAAGATAATCGTCAATTAAAAATTGAATATTCCGATTTTGTTTACAATGAAAGTTTAAAAGTTGATTTTCCACAAACAATTGACATAAAAGTTGATAAAGGTGCTAATTCTGTTACAATTCACATTACTTTTTCTAAGCAAGAGTTTAATGAACTTAATACTTATCAATTCTCAATTCCTGAAAGTTACAAACCTTTTGAAGTAAAACAAAAGTAATGATAAGACAGTTTTACATAGTATTCATCTTTCTCTTTATTGGTGTTTTAGGATTTTCTCAAACTAAAAAGGAAATTGAAAAACGTATCGAAAATACTAAGAAGGAGATAGAATTGACGAGTAAACTTATTAAAGAAACTGAGCTATCAAAAAAGCAATCCTATTCTAAACTCGAGCTTATAACACGAAAAATAGAGCTTCGTAAAGAGTTTATTAGCGATTTGGGAGTTCAAATAACTATTTTAAATACACAATTGCTAAATACACAATTTCAAGTTAATACTTTAAGTAAAGAAATTGCTAGTATTAAAGCTGAATATGCTAAAATCATATATTACGAATACATTAACCGTAATGCTTACGATCGTTTAATGTTTATTCTTGCTTCCGAAAATTTTAATCAAGCTTATAAACGCTTGAAATATCTTCAATTTTATACAGAATATCGTCGCTTTCAAGTAGCTCAAATTATTAGTAAAACAAAACAATTAAATCAAGTTATTGCATCCTATAACGCAACTATTGCCGAAAAGGCTAGTGTTGCTCAAAGTAAACAAAAGGAGACAGAATCTTTAGCTGATGAGCAAAATCAAAAGTCAAAAGAAATATCTGATTTAGATTCTCGCCAAAAGGAGTTGAAAGATGATCTTCAAAAAAAGCTAATTGTTGCCGAAAAGCTTAAAAATGAAATTGCTCGTATTATTGCTGAAGAACAGCGTAAACTTGAGGAACAACGTCGAATTGCTGCAGCTGCAGCTGCTAAAAAAGTTGCTGATGCAAAACGTCTAGCAGATGCAAAAAAGGCTGCTCAAGCAAAACAAAAAGCTGCTTCTCAATTTGTTTCCACTAGTAAAACTGCAGTTACAAAAACGACGGTAAACACTCCTGTTACTAATACTCCAGTTGCTACTACTACTGCACCTATTCCTGAACCTAAAACTGAAGATTTTATTTTGACGGGTAAATTTAATGATAATATAGGAAAATTACCTTGGCCATCATCTAATGGTGTTATAACTCAACCTTTTGGCGAACATCCTCATCCAATGTTTCCATCAATTAAAATTACTAATAATGGTATTGATATAACTTGTTCAAAAAATACACAAGCTCGTGCTGTTTATGAAGGAGAGGTTACTAAAATTATTATTATTCCTGGTGCAAATTCAGCCGTTTTAGTTCGTCATGGAAATTATGTTACTGTTTACTCAAATCTTGTAAATGTTCTTGTTAAACAAGGTCAAAAACTTAAAACTAAACAACTTATTGGTACCATTTTTACCGATACTGAAACTGATAAAACAACAATGAATTTCCAAATTTGGAAGGAAACAACTAAGCTCGATCCTCAAAAATGTTTATTACGATAAATGTCTATGGATATAACAAGTAATATATTATTTTCTAAGCTCGATGAATTTATAGCCAAATACTATAAAAATCAAGTTATTAAAGGCGTTATTTTGTCTTTTTTAATCTTTATTTTATATTTCATTTCAATTTCACTTTTAGAATATTTTTCCTATTTCTCAATTTTCGTACGAAGCATAATCTTTTATTTCTCTATAATTTTGCTTTTATGCACAGTCTTTTACTATCTCTTAATTCCTTTTCTTCATTTAAATCGAATAGGTAAAGTAATTAATTATAAAGATGCTGCTCGAATTATTTCTAAGCATTTTCCCGAAATTCAAGATAAACTTAGTAATACTCTTGAATTAATCGATTTATCATCTCAAGATGTAAATAACCTAATTGTTGCTAGCATAAACCAACGTATTGCACTCTTTAAGCCCGTATCGTTCGCTTTGGCTATAAATGTTAGTGCCAATAAGAAATACTTTAAAATTTTAGCTTCTATTCTGGTAGTTTTATTGCCAGTATTTATTTTTTATCCAACCATTTTTACTGAAGGCGCTGTTCGTATCATAAAACATAATACTTATTATGAACCTAAAATGCCTTTTACTTTTCAATTATTAAATAAATCACTTTCAATTGAAAAAGGATCAGATTATACTTTTGAATTGCTAATTACGGGTGATTATCTACCCTCAAGTGCTGAAGTAAGTATTGGAACTACTAGTTATTTTATGCAAAAAATAGCACCTTCTAAATATTCATTTACACTTAAAGGAATTAATAATTCAATTGATTTTTTCTTTATTGCCGATGAATATAAATCAAAGCAATTTTCGTTAAATGTATTACCAATACCACAAATTATTAATTTTAATTTAGTTGCAGATGTTCCCGATTATACTGGAGAAAAGGATTTTTCGCTTAAAAATATAGGAGATATTTCTGTACCCGAAGGTTCTAAGTTACACTGGGATATTTCTGCTGTTGATGCAGAATCAATTCAAATTTGTTTAAATGATTCAAATAAACTTAAATCAATTAAGAATAACGATAATTTTGAAATTCAGTCTATTGCAAATAAATCAACTAAATATTCTATTCTTTCTTCCAATTCTTATATTAAACAAAAGAAATTACTTTCTTATACTATTACTGTTATTCCTGACCTTTATCCAACAATTGATGTTGATGTTAAAACAGATTCATCAAATATGTTTTTGAATTATTTTACTGGTACTATTAAAGATGATTATGGATTTTCTAAAATGCAATTTGTCAGTTACAAAGGAACACGTACCGATTCAGCTTTAATTATTCCTATTTCTATTGCAAAAGCTAATGCAAGTCAAGAATTCTTTTATGGTTTCGATTTCTCCACATTTTCAAATGGAGATAATATTCATTATTACTTAGAAGTATTTGATAATGACGGAATTCATGGTCCTAAATCTACAAAATCTGTAATATATACTATTAAAATACCAACTCAATCTGAGGTACAAAAAATTGATGCTCAAATGACTCATTCTTTAGAATCAGATATGATGAAAAGTATGCAAATGGCAAAAGATTTAAAAAAGGACATCGAAACAACACAAAAAAAGTTACTTAGTGAATCTACTTCTTCATGGGAAAAATCTCAGTTAATGAAGCAGTTAGAGCAAAAGCAAGAGCAATTAATGCAACTTGTAAATAAAGTTAAAGAGCAAAATTCTAAAAAGAATGATTTAACCGATATGCTTAAAAATCAAGATCAAGCACTTTTGGATAAACAAAAGCAAATTGAAGAAATGATGAATAAGTTAATGGACGATGATTTCAAAAAAATGCTCGATGAATATCGTAATTTGATGGATAAATTCAATAAAGATAAATTTTTCGATAAGGCTGATGATATGAAATTATCGTTAGAAGATATGGAAAAACAACTTGATAAAAATCTAGAATTACTTAAAAGAATGGATGTTGAAAAGAACGTCCAAAATGCTATTAATGAGCTAAAAAACATTAAAGATGAACAACAAAAGCTTTCAGAAAAGGTCGATGATAAAAACTCAAATAAAGATGAATTAGCTAATAAACAAGACGATCTAAATAAAAAATTGGACGATCTTCAAGAAAAATATAAAGAGTCACTTAAGAAAAACGATAATCTCGAAAAGAAAATGGATTTAAATAGTTTTGAAAAGGATTTCAATTCTATAAAACAATCTATGTCTGAATCTTCACAGGAAATGAAAGAAGGTTCTAAGTCGAAATCGAAAAAGAAAATGCAGCAATCGAAAGAAAATATGCAAAATCTAGAACAATCGATGGCTGCTATGATGCAAAATAATTCAAAAAAACAAAATGAAGAGGATGAAACTCAACTACGTCAAATTCTCGATAATTTATTAACATTATCTTTTGCTCAAGAATCATTACAAAAACAAACAAGAAATGTTCAGTTATCAGATCCTAAATATGTTACATATCTAAATAAACAGCTTGAATTAATAGATAATTTTTCTATAATTAAAGATTCACTCTATGCCTTAGCAAAACGTCAACCTACAATTAATAAAACTGTTACCGATCAAATTAAAAATATTGAACGAAGTTTTATTAAAATTAAAAATGGTTTTGATGAAAGAAATATGTCTCAAATTGCTGTAAATCAGCAATTAGATATGACATCGGAAAATAATTTAGCTTTAATGTTTGCTGAAATATTGAAAAATATGCAAAGTCAATCACAACAGCAACAGCAATCAAATAATCCGAGTCAATGCAAAAATCCGAAGAATAAAGGTAAAGGATTGCCTTCCATGAGCGATATGAAGTCTCAACAGCAGTCTATGAAGCAATCGCTACAAAAGATGATTGAACAAATGAAACAAGGGCAAGGTAAGCTTGGTATGAGTCAACAATTAAGTAAAATGATGGCTGAGCAAGAAAAGTATCAGCAAATGCTTAATGATATGATAAAAGATGGTGGATTTTCGCCTGATGCAACTCAAAAGCTTAATGAAATTAAACAATTAATAGATCAGAATCAAAAAGATATTGTAAATAAATCGATATCACCACAAACAATGTTTCGTCAAAATCAAATATTAACTCGTTTATTAGAAGCTGAAAATGCAGAAAATCAACGTGATAAGGATACTAAGCGTGAATCAAATCAAGCTAAACAAGAACTATTTAGTAACCCTAATACTCTTTTAAAGTATAAACAGCTTTCAAACGGGAATAAAGAATTATTAAAATACGATAATATTAAGCTTCAATCTTTTTATAAAAAGAAATATGAAACTTATTTATTAAACATAAATACACGATAATTTAAAAAATACCGTACATTTGCTTACTTAAAACCAGATAATTATGAAAAAGATTGAAATACCTTCAAGTATTGAAAATCTCACAATCATTGAAAAATTAGTAGATGAGCTTGCAGTAAGTATCAAATTTGATTCTGATTTGTATGCCAATCTCTTGGTATGTATTACTGAGGCAGTTAAAAATTCAATAGTTCATGGAAATAATTACGATATTTCCAAAAATGTTACAATTGAATATTCATTTACAGAGCATATGATATCCTTTATAATTAAGGATTTCGGTGCTGGTTTTGATCATTATCAAGTTGCTGATCCTACCTTACCAGATAATATCGAAAAAGAATCAGGTAGAGGTATTTTCTTAATGAATTGTTTAGCCGATCAGGTTATATATAATGATAAAGGAAACGAAGTAAATCTTAAATTCTATTTTAAAATAGAATAAGCTTAAAATATTTAAATTTTTAAGTAGGTGAAACTAAACGTATTCTGTGAAGAAGTAAAGAGCCCCAAAGTTACTAAAAAGCTTATTAAAGAAATTGTAACTCTTATCTCAATTGAAGAGGATACTGTTTTTGGTGATATCAATATAATATTTTGTAGTGATGTTTATTTGTTAAATATTAATAATGAATATCTTAAACACGATTATTATACAGATATTATTACTTTCGATTATAAAAATGAAAATTCGGTGTCTTCTGATATGTTTATCAGTTTAGACAGAGTTCAAGAAAATTCAAATTCAATTCAAATTCCTTTTATTCATGAATTATTACGTATAATTATTCATGGAACTTTGCATCTCTCTGGATATGAGGATGATACTCTTGTAAAGAGAAAATATATGTCTTTAAAGGAAGATTATTATCTAGCTAAAATATTTTAAATGTTACCATTCTACGATATTATTGTTGTAGGAGCTGGTCATGCTGGTTGTGAAGCCGCTGCAGCTGCTGCTAATATGGGATCAAAAGTTTTACTTGTTACTATGAACATGGAAAAAATGGCTTCTATGTCTTGTAATCCTGCTATGGGTGGAATAGCCAAAGGTCAAATTGTTCGAGAAATTGATGCACTGGGAGGTTTTTCAGGAATTGTTACTGATAAATCTATGATTCAATTTAAAATATTAAATAAATCAAAAGGTCCAGCAATGTGGAGTCCACGAGCACAATGCGATAGAACTGTTTTTTCCATTGAATGGCGAACTATACTTGAGAATACACCCAATTTAGATTTTTGGCAAGATACTGTTACCGAATTATTATTTGATAACGATAAAGTAGTTGGAGTAAAAACTGCAATAAATATCGATATAAAATCTCATGCAGTTGTTCTAACAAATGGAACATTTTTAAATGGATTGATGCATGTGGGTAGGGTACAACTTCAAGGTGGAAGAATATCTGAACCTGCTTCTTATAAATTATCAGATCAACTTAAATCTTTCGGGTTTACAGTTGGTAGAATGAAAACAGGAACTCCTGTTCGTATTGATGGACGTTCTATTAATTTTAGTAAATGTATTGAACAAAGAGGGGATGATGAAATTCGTCCATTTTCTTTCTTAAATCATACTGTAACATTAAAAGATCAACTTAGTTGTTTTTTAACCTATACAAATAAAAATGTTCATGATATTTTATTTAAAGGGTTTAATGATTCACCAATGTATAATGGAACAATACAAAGTGTTGGTCCAAGATACTGTCCATCTATCGAAACTAAAATTGTAACTTTTGCCGAAAAATCATCACATCAATTATTTTTAGAACCTGAAGGTTTTACAACTAATGAATATTATTTAAATGGATTTAGTTCTTCCTTACCTGCCGAGGTTCAATACGAAGCATTAAAAAATGTTGCAGGATTAGAGAATTGCAAAATATTCAGACCTGGTTACGCTATCGAATATGATTATTTCGATCCAACTCAATTACATTCAACTTTAGAAACTAAACTTGTATCTAATTTATTTTTTGCAGGACAAATTAATGGAACTACAGGTTATGAAGAAGCTGCAGCTCAAGGTTTGATGGCAGGTATTAATGCTCATTTAAAAATTTCAAATAATCCTGGTTTTATACTCCAACGTGATGAAGCTTATATTGGAGTTTTAATTGATGATTTAATTTCTAAAGGTGTTAATGAACCATATAGAATGTTTACTTCTCGAGCTGAATATAGAATTTTATTACGACAAGATAATGCTGATTTACGATTAACAGAAAAATCATTTTCAATTGGTCTTGCTAATATTAATCGTTTTGATAATCTTAAATCAAAATATGAGCTTGTAAATTCTTTTAAAAATAAAGTATCTGAAATTTCGGTTAAACCTATCCTTGTAAATCCTCTACTTGAAAAATTAGAAACAACTCCAATTAATCAAGGTGTTAAATTATCTCAATTGTTATCTAGGCCATATATTGAATTAAAACATTTTGATGAACTTTATTCGGAAGAATTTTCTCGTTACTATAATGACGATATTATTTCTAGATCTGAATTAAATGAATTGATTGAAATTGATATTAAATATTCTGGTTATATTGAAAAGGAGAAGTTAATTGCTGATAAAATTAAACGTTTAGATTATATTGTTATTTCTGATAATTTCAATTTTGATTCTTTAAAATCTTTGTCAACTGAAGCTAGGCAAAAATTAAATGCTATTCGTCCCAAAACAATTGGACAGGCTTCTAGGATTTCTGGCGTATCGCCATCTGATATAAATGTGCTTTTAATTTTTCTTGGACGATAAATGTTCCACGTGGAACATTTTGAAAATAATTATGAAATCGACTGTTTTAGATTTAGGAAAAGAAATATATTTGGTTCACACTGATTCTTCATCTGAAGTTGTTCATTTGGGGTTGATGGTTGGCATTGGCTCACGAAATGATGATAGGCTATTGTCTGGGATTTCGCATTTTGTGGAACATATGTGGTTTAAAGGCACGCAAAAAAGAAATTCCACAAAAATCATTGAAGATATTGAGCGTTTTGGCGGTGATTTTAATGCCTATACTTCAAAAGAGGAAACTTGTGTTTATGTGAGTATTTTAAAGGATTATTCTGATGTGGCATTTGATGTTTTGTCAGATATTTTTTTAAATTCAACATTTCCGGAGGTTGAAATTAATAAGGAACGTGATGTTATTTGTGATGAAATTGATTCTTATGAAGATTCACCATCAGAATTGATTTTCGATCATTTTGAAGAAAGATTTTTCGGCGGTTTTGATTTGTCTTTGCCTGTATTAGGGAGTAAAGAAAGTCTAGAAGCTATAGATTCTGGTAAGATGGGAGGATTTTATAATGAAACGTTTTTAAATGCAAAGTTGGTTATTTCTTTTGTTGGAAACCTTGCTTGTGATGAAGTGCTGTGCAAAATTAAGAGTTTGTTTTGTTCTGAGAGAATAGAATCTAGTGTTTTA
>Ga0302286_10002265_pt1 | contig 13454 bp, 12 predicted proteins | sample III_Fen_E2_3_FD_198765 | JGI IMG/M metagenome (GOLD analysis project Ga0302286, IMG submission 198765) | Peat permafrost microbial communities from Stordalen Mire near Abisko, Sweden - III_Fen_E2_3 | ecosystem: Environmental > Terrestrial > Soil > Wetlands > Permafrost | place: Sweden: Abisko...
ACTCAACTGAAACTTATTTTTGAAAAGGTTTCTGTATTAGAAAAACTATCCAAGGCAAACAGAATCATTCTTCAAAATTCAGATTTCTATATCCAGACCATTGATCCTGTCATGCGATTTTTAAGCGGAAAGGACATGAGTCTGGCACAGCGGTTCTGTGAAGGGTCCTTTTGGCCAATAAGTAAGCGAATTCCAACAGACGATGACCTGGAATGGGCTTTCGGGTTGATTGGTAATTATGATCGTGCAATTCATTTATGTACGTTTTTTTTAAAAGATTTGTCTGAATTCATTCAACAGACCATCGATCACCACTTTGAATTAATCAGGTATGCAGAATCATTATGCCTGCGTTTGCCGGAATACAGTCCCTTAGAGCTAGAGTTACAAAAGCCGTATACCGAAATTGACAAACTCATGCTTGATATTTTTGATAAAAGGATTCGCAATAACACGCCCGACATCGTGGGATTTACCATTCCCTTTCCTGGAAATCTATACAGTGCATTGCGTTGTGCCCAATGGTTGAAAAAAGAATTCCCTGAAATTAAAATTTGTATAGGTGGTGGATATGTCAACACTGAATTGCGAAGTCTAAGTGACCCGGCTATTTTTAAAACCGTTGATTTCATTCTTTTTGATGACGGAGAGTTACCATTGCTAAGATTATTAACCGGAGGTGAATTGATTCGTACTATGTCACTCTCTAAATCCGGTGAAATTATTCGTTCTAACTTTGACAGTAAAGAGAATATGCCCTTTTCTGAAATCGGCACCCCTACCTATGAAGGCCTGTTATCAAATAATTATATCAATTTGATTGAACTGACGAATCCGATGCATGCATTGTGGAGCAATGGACGTTGGAACAAAATGATGTTGGCTCACGGCTGTTATTGGGGAAAATGTACTTTTTGTGATGGATCGTTAGATTATATCCATCGATATGAAACTACTTCCATCACTTCAATTGTAGACAGTATGGAGTCCATCATGAAACAGACCGGACAGTCAGGCTTTCATTTTGTAGATGAAGCGGCTCCTCCTGCCCTGTTACGGAAACTAGCCGTTGAGATTTTAAAACGCAAACTTACCGTAAGTTATTGGACGAATGTACGGTTTGAGAAATCATTTACACCGGAACTTTGTTATTTAATGGCACAATCGGGATGCATTGCAATTTCAGGTGGATTAGAAGTCGCTTCCCCACGAATACTGAAATTGATTAACAAAGGTATTACTATTGAAACAGCAAGAGAAAGTATGAAAAACTTCTCAGATGCAAAAATAATGACTCATGCCTATTTAATGTATGGATTCCCAACTGAAACAGCCCAGGAAACAACCAATTCACTTGAAGTAGTCCGCGATTTATTCGCGGATGGGTTAATTCAATCTGCATTCTGGCATCGCTATGCAATGACTATCCACAGCCCTTCAGGACTTCAACCTGAATGTGTTGGCGCTAAGCCCTTAAAATATATAAAAGGATCTTTTGCCAACAATGAAATTCCATTTTCCACAGGACATGAAATCGATCTGGAGTTTTATGGAAAAGGATTAAATCTGGCAACGTATAATTATATGCAGGGAGCAGGATATGACTTGCCAGTCAACGAATGGTTCCTGAATCATAAAAAGTCAAAATAGCCCTTTACACTGATCGGATGTGATCTGGTATCTGGTTCGGGTAAAATTAATCAATAATAAATTGTAAAAGTCAAACTGGACACCGATAATTTGGTTTGATTTATAATACTAAAATAAGTTATGGCACACGATCATCATCACGGAGAGGTAAAGAATATAAAAACAGCATTTTTTCTGAATTTATTTTTTACTCTGTTTGAAATTGTCGGAGGTTTTTTCACCAATAGTATGGCTATTCTCTCCGATGCTGTTCACGATTTAGGAGATTGTCTTTCCCTTGGACTTGCCTGGTATTTTCAAAAGATATCCAATAAACGAAGTGATAGCTCCTATTCTTACGGCTACAAACGCTTTTCATTACTGGGTGCTATTATTAATTCTATCGTTCTGACAGTGGGTAGTATTTTTATTCTGCTGGAAGCAATCCCTCGGATTTTTCATCCTGAAAAAACTCAGGCAGCTGGCATGTTTTTCCTGGCCATAGTTGGGGTGTTAGTGAATGGATTAGCCTTTTACAGGCTAAAAAAAGGAAGTTCATTAAACGAAAAAGTAGTATCCTTGCACTTTCTGGAAGATGTATTAGGATGGGTGGCAATTTTAATAGGTGCAATAATTATGTATTTTTTCAATGTACCTTTCATGGATCCTGTTTTATCAGTGGGGATTGCAATCTTTATCCTCTCTAACGTCTATAAAAACATTCGTCAGACATTACACATTATTTTGCAGGGAATTCCGGTTGATATTGATATCGCAGAAATTTCTGAACAACTTCAGCAATTTAAAGGGATTGAAGATATTCATGATTTACATGTCTGGTCGGTGGATGGAAATTACAACATACTCACTGTCCATGTAGTTCTGACAAAATTCCTGGATTTAGACAAAATAACCGATTTGAAAGGCAAAATACGGAACTCATTGAAACTAAAAGGAATTCAACATGCCACTATTGAATTCGAAACAATGGATGAACGCTGTGATTTTGAATATGGATGTGATTAAAAATTCAATTCAAGGGTTGGATACAGTAACTCTTGAACAATCAAAAAAGAGTCCCTTCGTGAAGAAGAGACTCTTTCATCTTTGAATTGACAAACTATTAACTTTATTTTTTTTAATTGCCGGAATTGTCTTCACCGGAAAACGAATAAGACAATTGCACTAATTAGTATCTTTTGTTTTAAACGTCCAGGTCGGACTATAAGCAACTTTTACCCCATTGGACTTTGCGATTACATACCAAAAATAGGTGGTCGATAATTTTAATCCGCTAGTTGTTACTTGTTGTAATACGACATTTTCGCCCAACAGTGTTTGTACTGTTGAATTGGACTCAAAAATATAGATATTGTATTCTAATGGCAAATTCTGCTTGTTACCTTCCATATTCCATTTAAAAGTCATAGCCAGGAGTTGATCTACTGCCCCGTTTCCTGGAACCGGGTCGTACAGGGAGATAGTCCCGCTATTTGTATCATCCTTAAAGATCAGGAAGTCCATGGTAGTCGTTTCGTTTCTCTGGATTGAAACGTTCAGGGAATTACTCAGGTAGTCCTGCCGTTTAATATTCACAGCAACTTCTCCTTCTTTTATTTTGGGGATTGAAAACTTACCATTTGCATCCGATAACACTGCTATACTGGCAGGGGTAGTGCTGATAAGTGCACCCTGAAGGGGCAGATAAGTCTCTGAATCTATCACAGTACCACTGATGGTTCCATAATAACTGATGTCCAGTTTATCTGATTCACAGGATATAAATGTCGCTATATAAAGCAGGACGATGATATACACTTGTTTTTTCATAACTTGTAGAATTATTTATGTTTTTTGTTTTTTAAATAGAACTTTACTCCCAGGGATATGCCCCAACTCCAATCATTGTTATTACCGACTTTAGCTCCATCAAAGCTATCATTTAAGTAATAATTCACTCCCGAAGAAACTGATAATCCAAATTGGTTGGTTAGCAGATACTCCATCCCAAATGTCCCGTTTATTTTAGGAAGGAACTTAGAATCAGACAAGCCAACTTCCCGGGAATTGGCATCACACCCTCCTCCAAGGCTGCAATAGGGAGTGAATTTTTCAAAGGGCAGAAATACATACCGTAGTGAAAGATCCCCTGAAAATGAGTAATCATCAACCACATCCTGTACCATCAACCCGCGATATCCTAATCCAAGGTCAATATTAAAATGTGGAGAGAGTGCAGCTCCAATCAAAAGGGTGGTTTTAGGTCTTAAGTCTCTTTTTGAATAATCGCCTGAATAGAGATTAGAACCTGCATCTACTCCAATCATTAGCTTGCCCCGGTTATTCCGATCCAGTCTCCGGCTTAATGCATTGTCGGATTCATAATTAATCTTCTTTTCATCATAGTAGTTTTTAAATGCCACCGATGCGGTATCTTTCGGGTTCTGGAGTGCCCACATTTTATCTTTTACACCTTCAATGATCAGGCTTTCAACAGCTTTCTCTATGGCTTCCGTAACGCAAATTTCAGTGGGCTCGTTGTAAGTGAAACCAGTCTCTGCCTCTAGCAGCCTTTTGGTTTGAACATACCTGAACAATCCGGCCGACACTTCCTGTGAAAGTATGGATTTGGTGGTATAAACAGTCTTCAAGACCTTTCCATTAGCCGTTGAGACTGCACGGATATAGATACTGACCCGATCCTCTCGATATTGTCCGGATAAGTCGGCTCCAAAATAACGAATTCCTGATCCTCCTGTTAATATGTTCGATTCATAGGAAATGATACCTCCTTCGAGAATGATCCCTGCAAATAAAAGGGGAGGCAACAATGTTTCCGAGTTTTGATCCTTTCCTTCATACTGCGAACGGCTGGTCCTGATGATCTTTCGTTCGTTCAGAAGGTTTGCCATATTTTCTCGTTCTATGGGGATAAACCAGCCTGTTTCTTCCAGGGTTCGGATTAAAATGGTGGTAGCACCTTGGGTTACAGCTGTGGACCAACTGGCGCCGGTATCCGATGGTTTGTATTGCCCGGTCTGGTCACGGAATTTATAAACTGCGGTAACAATTTTATCCTGTGGTTTGGGAAGATCCTTTAAAATCTTGTTGCCCGGTGACTCGGGACCAAGAACAGCTCTTCGGGATTGCAACGGTTGATTCATATAGGATCCGCAAGCTCCTACCAAAGCCATCAGTACCAATAGGCAAAAGACCTTTAACAGAATGTTTTTCTGTACCATGATGTTGATTCTATTTTAGTAAGTATTTAAAAATAGGGAACTGTAACCGTAGTAGATGTACCTGTTTTGTTATCCAGGATGGTAATATTCAATCCGGAGGTCTGATTCCCTATATTTATCTGATAATCACCCAAAACATACGTACCGGTAGTTAAAGCATCTTCCCCAAACTGCTTCGCTACAATTTGCCGGGAGAGTTGGCTTAAAATCTGTTGATTTAGGCTTTCTGTAAAATTCTTCAGGGCATCCGAACTCGTGGAACTCGTGCTGGTGCTCGAAGTGGAAGTGGTTTCCTTGATATCGTTCTGCGCCTGGGCTGAGCTCAATAGCCAACTGTAGTTGTAAGGGTTACCCCCAAATGCAGGATTCTTTGGTGTATAAATCAAATCCTGGCTATACGTTTTTCCTATACTCAGAAAAAACAAGATAAAGAGTGTTTTAAAAATTACTTTCATTGTGCTTGTATTTAAAAGTTAATATCTGGAGAATGTAATTGTATGTTGATTTCTATAACATCACTGTCCCAACTTCCCGGGGATTAAAAGTGATATCAATCTTGAAATAGATTCCCGAGACAGTGGTTGCTCCTCTTTTCCCGGGTTGATTGTCTTTTAGGAACTATTCGGATTATTTGATCCGGATTAATAAATACCTGTACCTGCCATATCATCTCCATTTAACTGTTTCATGATCTCTTCATAGTTCGTCAGATAGTCCTCTACCATTGATATGGCTTCTTCAGTCTGATTTTCAATCAGGTCCTGTCTTGGTTGAAGTATAGCCTGATACACAACCTCTTCATTGATTAAAATAGCTATAAGAGTTGAGGATAAACGAAAAGGTTTTTCTGAAAGTGTTATGGAGTAATTTTTTGCCCCGGCAGGCGCTTCCCATTGATTATAAAACAAATCATAAAAGTCTTTTCCGGCTTTTGTTTTGGTATCGTCTATCAATAAGCCATCTATTTCAATTTCAATATCATTGGCGTTGAAAGGCTTTTTAATGACCTCCTCCATTATTTTTTTCAGGTTCGCTGGGAGTGATTTTCGTCTTAACGCTTCTTTTGGAGTGGACAGAGAAGCAGGCGGAGTCATGGGGAAGTCAGTCAATAATATATAAACTTCAGTACGCCTGTTTGCAGCTCTACCGGCTTCGGTTGCATTGTCAGCAATAGGCTCTAAAAAACTTTTCCCATCAATCTCCTTGATCTGAACTGCCGGTACCTTTTGTGAAACTAAAAAACCTGCTACGGCCTGAGCACGTCTGACCGACAAATTCCGATTCAATTCTAATGAGCTGATATTATCTGTGTGGCCCACCAGGCCGAGCTTCATCGTTGGGTTTTTAATCACAATATCTGAGAATGAAGCCAGTAAATCTTTCGACGGATCGTTCAATATGTTTTGACCCAGTGCAAAGTGAATGTTTAAATTTACTTTAACCTTAACAACTTTCTGAATAGTGGAATCAATTAGATAGTCTACTGTGACTCCTTTAATAGCAGCCACATCTTCGATCACCTGGTTCATTGGTTTATCTTTATGAACACCAGCTGCTGGTTTCGTTCTTAGAGTATCAACCTGCATTACAGAAGGATTCAATAAAAATGCCGATAAAAAAAGAGAAGCAACTAAACTCATAATATCATCTTAAATCTCAGTGAAAATTACTAGCCGGACAAAGATCCTGCTTTTTTTGAATGAACTGTCCGAAAATCCCGATAATTGGTTCCGGTAAATTCCAGGTATACATCCTACCGAATGCTGTGAGGCTACCATTAAGCCCTTTTTGTACCGGTTGGTTTTCGTACGATTCCAAATCTTTTAAATACTTTTATTAAAATTTTAACTTGTTAGAAGCTAAATGGATACGTGCTTCTTTTCAATATTTCCAGGTGACCTGTAACCATTTTTTTTTGTATCTATTCACATACTGTCCGTGAACATATTTTAATGTTGTAAAATTACGTATATTACTGTTGTAGAATTAATCTAAAAGGAGTATATGCAGCCATTAAAAGAAGTAAATTGAATCAGTATAAAGGAGTAGAATTGAATCGTTCAGAAGGATGGTCTGTTAATAAAAAGCAGAGAAGAATACCCTAAAGTAATATTTTATTAAAAATAATTCTACATTTGAAGCCCATAGTGGTGCTCCAGAATGCTGAGTTGAAAGGGTGGTATTTTTAGTGGATTTGACTGTTCACCCCTCTTAGTACCGGAACGACAGGTAATGACAGGCTGAATCTTCCGATTCTTCTTTATAGACACAACGTATTGTATGTCATCGCTTTACATCACAATCATTGATCTAGCATGATAATAACATTCTTCATCTCAGGAGTAAAAGTCTAAACAGGAATGTGTCTAAAACAGGCTTCCATGACGTTAAATGGAAGAAAGCGGTGAAGAGGAAATAAAGTCTTAGTGACAGTTCCGGATATACTACTTCATGCTTACACCTTTTAGCCCATATAGCCCATGGCTATTCACAGAGCTGGTTTTGATATGGGGCTGTTTAGTACTGTAATTTGAACTATGAAGCCCTTTTGAATTTAAAGTGGTGCAATGAACAAACAGCAGGGTGATTAAAATCAGAAATATAAATTTTAATGCTTTCATGGAATTTGATTTTTAATGTTTTACTGCAGCCTATTAAATAAACAGGTATTTCTAATTAATGAATCAGGATTATTTCAATGGAAAAGAAAAATAGGACTGGTCAATTACAATACTCATATCATGCCCGGTTTGGCTTACTTTTACTCCTCCTAAAGAATTAAGTGTCGAATTATTCAGCGTGATGGATAAATTTGAACCATTCTGGCTATAACTGTTCCCATAAAGTGTATTTGATGAACTTATTGAATTTAAGATGATATTTTCACCTACCTGAGTAATCATATCGCTCTCACCCCGGAGATTATTCTGCATAAAATTCTCAACCCGATTATTTGTTCCGACCTGGTGTGCTACAAAAGTATTGTCATTCCCTGATTGCTCCGCATGAATGTAATTGTTGCTTCCCTGTTGTACCGAGAGTATTTTATTGGAATTGCCATCTTGCGAACTAATGAGCGTATTATTATTCCCATCGGAAAACAAACTGGCTGAGTAAACATTATAATTCAACAACGATGAAAGCCGGAGAACTGATGAAGTATTGTTGGTGTTTTCAGCCGACTGTCCGGTGAGTAAATATCCCAGTTGATAACTGTACAATAGATTCTCACTCCCCCGTTGCGTAATGTCAACAAAATTGCAATCCCCCAGTTGTAATGAGTTAGAAGCATTGGGAATCGAATATTGATCCTGTTCCAGGGTTTGAATTAATTTTGCTGAATTATAATTTCCCAACTGTATTATACTCGAATTTGACATGGGATCAGCGTTTAAAAACTGGTTGGCAACAGAACTTTCAAAGGCTGAAATACTATTCTGATTGATGTTTGATTGACCCTGAATATCAACTATAATAAACAATACAGAGAATAAGACTATACTAAATTTAATTTTCATAGCTTCTTTTTTATGTGTGATTACCCCGACTCCGAAGAGTCGGGGATTTAACTATCTCTATCTAATTCAATGACGGGCTCAAAACGAATCTTTTTTGAGCGTCAGAAATTAATTTCAAGGTATTTCAACATCGGATTGTTTTACGACCAATCCATCAGCAGTACCATCTTGTACGGCAAGAACAGTCTGAGGAACATCCCCTATTTGCTGGATTTTGGTCGTATTATTGCTGCCTGCCTGATAGGATTCTGCATATTGCCTATCTACACCACCTATTTGAACTATATCCAATCCATTATTTGATCCATATTGTTCTGAGTAACTGTCATCAAATGTTAGTGGAACAACCCTAGGATTATTCACAGCACCGGTTTGAAACAAATTAGCATAATTCCGGGTATCATATTGTTTAATCATACTGTAATTTTTAATTCCTACCTGATCAATATCAGCCGTATTCTTGTCTCCTTTTTGGGTCAACACGGAATAGTTTTGAGGAATGTACACTTGACTACCCTGGGTTAATTTGTATCCATTGTTATGACCAGTTTGGGTTGCGTCTGAGAAATTAATGCTGCGATCCCATTCCGGAAAAACTACTGGGCTATGAGGAATGCGTCCATCATTGGCACCACCGGTAACTTCCGATTGAGCAACAGTTGCGCTGTTGGTACATCCGTCCTGAAGAACTTTGACGGCATTGTGTCCAAAATGAGTCACACCATCGTCAATGGTTTTTTGTGTCGAAGTGGCCGTGTTGTTATGCCCTGATTGTTCCAGTTCCAGATAATTGTTCCAACCGGTTTGGCTGGTTGTCAACGTATTTAATGAACCCGATTGAGTTGCAAAAATAGAATTGTCATCAAAACCTGCTACTTGGGTAACTTCTGCCCAATTACTTACTCCGGATTGAATTACGGTAGTAATTTTTTGTGCTACTGCAAAACTGGTTGCCAGCACTAATGCCAAAATAAAACTAAATTTTTTCATGACTTTTGGTTTTTTAAATTGTTAAAATTAATCTTTAAAACGTTTTTTGGTTTGTGAAATTTTAATTTGATTGTTTTTCCCTTTCTGGACAATATTCACTTCCGATGGTTGATCTGTCTGATTTAGAATAACCTTATTGCCTTCACCTGTAACCCGAATGTTATTTGCTTTTTCAGTTGTGTCGGGGGTGGTTACCAAAATCCTGCCATTAAGTATAATAGTATTCGACTCACCTTCCATCTGGATAGAATACTCTGTTGTGTCTCCGGGGGATGCCCTTGCTCCCGGAGAAGTGTTTACCGGATAATTTGCCATGGTTGTGTACTTGACAGATCCTGTCCGATTCTGCCTATCGGTGGCTGATAAATCAGCTATTGAGTATAAACTCAGGGTCAGGAACAGGTAACCCGTATAAAGATTATTTTTTATCATAATTCGTTATTTTATACAAGTTTAAACGTCAATTAATCTTTAAAATAAAATATATTTTTTTATTTGTATTCGCTTTTATTAATCTGACAGATTTCAATGCTGTAAAATTATTTTATATAACTTTAGTACGAATAGTCTTAAAGTAGTATTTTTTTTATTTAGAGTAGCATTTTAAGTACGCCGAACGTAGCATTTTTTGCTACTTGCCTACTGTTTTAGTAGTAGTACTTTTTGTCGAATGGTCGTAAAAAGGAGTAGTTTCACAAGTGTAGAGCTGATATACAGACATCTGACTAATGAACTAGAAAAGAGAGAGGCAATATTCTGTACCCGGATGCCCGGATGCCTCTGTTCGTGGAAAGATTCAAATTCTGCATTAGCCTGCCTGGTACAGACTGGGCACACTTACGCGGGAAACTTGAACTAAAAACCACCGCCTGAAAACCAAATCAGACAACTGTTTGAGGCCGGTTCTGAAATATAAAGAAACTGACTATATGATGCCTGCAGATAACGGGAAAAGAGTGACTCTTGGTAAACTGGCAAAATGTTAATTATTTTAAGTTTTACGTCTTTCATATTCGTTAAAGAATGTATTACAATTTTAGGTGTTAACTTTATTGAACTATTCTTTACTTTTCAGGGCAGGATATAATTAATAGACCTTAAAATTATAATTCACAGTCCTTTACACTAGTATTATTTATTTAAGTAAAGAAGAAAATACTTTTAAATTTCTCCCTGTCCCGAAAAGAAGTTGATTGCTCCTGATGTTGCTTCTTTTTTCTCAATTCAACCCACGGAAGTAGATACTGAATTTCAACATCATTCATTCACTCCAAAGTGACATTTAAAAGAGGGTATAAAGAGGGCAAAGAGAGTGTTAGGTGAGGTTTACCTCTCTTTGCCCTCTCTTTGCCCTCACTTTGCCCTCTCTTTGCCCTCTCTTTGCCCTCTCTTTGCCCTCTCTTTGCACAGAACAAATAGTGATTCAATTCCGATGATTTTCTTTTGAAAAAGTGCTGCAAGCTGATGCACTTTTCGATCCATACTGAAAATTAAAATACGGTTTCCACATGTAGTAGCGATGTGTGGGATTAGTAGTTTTTGGAACCGGGAAAGGCGAACGGATCATTTTAAATACGAGGTTTAATTGTTCACAATAATTAGATTTCTTGATTTTCAAGGCACTATCCTGTAAAACCAAATAATTTCATTATTCAACCTCATATTCTTTTCATTTCTTATCTTTGCAGAGCCGGCCAAATGAATAGTTAACGATTATAAACTCAACATCCGAATGTCAGATACTTACAAAACCTTAGCAGCGAGAACCGAAGGAATATATAAAGAAAAAGGCAGTAAATTCCTGTCGTTTGCAATGCCTGTACATTCGGCGGAAGAGGTAAAAGAGCTGATAAAGACTTTCAAAAAGGATTATTATGATGCCCGGCACGTGTGTTATGCCTATATGCTTGGTGCAGAACGGAAAGAGTGGCGGGCCAATGATGATGGTGAACCTTCGGGGACAGCCGGGAGACCGATCCTTGGACAAATAAACTCCAGGGAGCTGACAAACATACTGGTTGTCGTAGTCAGGTATTTTGGAGGAATACTACTGGGAACGGGAGGATTGACCGTTGCCTACCGGGAAGCCGCCGCTGATGCCCTGAATCAGGCAGAGACAATAGAAAAGACGGTGGATGAAACCATAGAAATCAATTTTGAGTATATCCTGATGAACGACGTCATGCACGTTGTCAAAGACACGAACGCCCGGATAGTCCACCAAGCCTTCGATAACCAATGTTCTATGGAACTTTCTATCCGGAAACAAGAGGCAGAAATCCTTTGCATGAAACTGGAGAAAATAATCGGGGTGGTGATTGAGAAAAACATTCTAATGAAATGATTTTCTGCACAGAAATTGAAACAATGAATTGAAAAGTTACAGTGCTGTACTTGAATGTAAGAGATTGTCCACTGATTACACTGATTTACATAGATTAAACAAATTATTCTATAAATCAAATTATTTAATGCTTATCGTCAACGGTAGCATGTCTTAAATAGTAAATGAATAAATAGTAAATTCTTTTTATTGTCCACTGATTACACTGATTTACACAGATTATTAATTTTAAAGATTATCAGCATTATATCCTTCGATATTACAAGAGATAGGATCTTTTGAAAGACCTACTCCTACTCTATGAACCGGTCTGATAGTATTATCGGGACGGTTTCTCCTTTTTGTTAAAATCAATATAAACACAATACTTTTTCATATCTTGAAAAACAATTATAACATCTGATTGGTTGTTAATAAAAAGTTTGTACTTTGGGAGTAAATAGATCTTGTTAATGGATTAGACTTTATTCAGATTAGTTTATTATTTGATTTTAGATTAGGATATTAAGATTCTTCAGTTTAAGACCTCTATCCCTAACCCTTTCTCCGACCTCTATCCCCCTTCGGGTACTTTCTCCAAGGGAGAAAGAAAAAGGAAACAGAGTTAATGAAAGGGGACACGGCAGCAGAATAAAGAGACGCATCTCATTAATTGCACTCAGCAAAGTCCCTCTCCTTGGGAGAGGGATTTAGGGAGAGGTCTGTAAGTTAATGACATAACATTTAAATCAAAATAAACTCTATTGTATATCCTAAGGGAACGAGATTGGGGATTGAAACACCAAAATAAACAATACCATTCGGAACTGGCACAGAAGTGAGTGCAACCAGGGAAGCCATTCTCTGAACTCAGGGTCACGGGACAAGCCAGGGCGAACGGGAGTATTAAAAAAAACAATTAACTTAGAAAAAAAAAGGACAAACAACGGATCACACAACTGAAATCAGTATTTGATACACTGGTTCATTCTATCAATAACGAGGACGATAGCCGGCAAGTAGAGGTATGGTTTGCCCGCGAATTGCAGGAAACACTTGGATATGCACGATGGGAGAATTTTATGGTTGCAATAAACCGTGCAGTTGAATCTTGTAAATCACAGCATATCAACATCGATGACCATTTTCGTGAGGTCACGAAAATGGTTGAGTTGGGAAGTGCTGCCAAACGAGAAATCACCGATTTTATGCTTACCCGGTATGCCTGTTATTTGATTGCACAAAATGGCGACCCTAAAAAAGAAGAAATAGCTTTTGTCCAGAGTTATTTTGCACTACAAACCCGAAAGGCGGAACTGATAGAAGAGCGTTTGAATCATTTCTCACGCCTTGAAACGAGGGAAAAACTTCGTGCCTCGGAAAAGCAATTATCACAAAACATTTATGAACGAGTGTATCGCTTGTAGTGGAAGTTTGAGGGTAAGGTTACTCCTACTCTATGAACCGTCCGGATAGTATTATCAGGACGGTTTCTTTTTGATTAAATGCTAACATAAATACAATACTTTTTCATAATCTTAAAAATAATTATAGATTTTGATTGGTTGTTAATAAAAAGATTGTACTTTTGGAGTGGATATACTTGTTAATAAGATTAATTATAATAAGTAGGTTTTCAACTGAGATATATACCCATATTACAACTAAAGGATTTGATCAGATAAAAAGTCCGTTAGATAATTTTGAAATAAAATAGCTATTATTTATGAAAACTGTTAATATGCATTTTAT
>Ga0302286_10002267_pt1 | contig 13449 bp, 18 predicted proteins | sample III_Fen_E2_3_FD_198765 | JGI IMG/M metagenome (GOLD analysis project Ga0302286, IMG submission 198765) | Peat permafrost microbial communities from Stordalen Mire near Abisko, Sweden - III_Fen_E2_3 | ecosystem: Environmental > Terrestrial > Soil > Wetlands > Permafrost | place: Sweden: Abisko...
AACAAAAATTTAATTTCATTCATAATGTTTAAAAGCCCTGGGTTGTAATTCATCAGGGTTTTTTTTATGCCATTTTCTAACAAATGTCCAGTATTAAAAAGGTAGGTCGTCATGAATAATGTTCGCTTTTTTATTGTTATTGTTTGAATTGTTCAATGATTTTGCGGGTATTTCGCTGTCTTCACTAGCGTTATTTTTAAAGATGATGAGTTCGCCTTTGAAGCGTGGGACTATAATTTCAACGGTGACGCGTTTACCACCGTCTTTATCTTTCCATTCTCGGGATTGAAGTTGTCCTTCAACATAGACCTTCACCCCTTTGTCGATAATGTCTTTACCATACTCAATCATGTTTTCGTTAAAAACAACGACCTTATGCCATTCCGTCTTTTCTTTCTTTTGGTTGGTCGCTTTATCAAACCAAATTTCATTGGTAGCAACCATAAAAGACATACGGCGTGTTCCGTCATCTTGTTGTGTAAGTTTGGGAGGCTGAGCCACATTCCCTATAATTGTAATTTTATTTAAAAAATACGCCATTTTTGTTCTTATTTTTGATTATGAATAAGTGTAAACTATTTGCTATAGTTTAGAAATAAAAATAAGAAAAAAGGTAACAAAATGAACGCCAAAGCAAAAATTCTTGACCCAACAGACCAACCAACCGTTAAGATGGATAAGAAAAAACACTTTGAAATGATGGCAGAACTGGTTAGTCGTGTAACCCCAGGGATGTACGTTGAACCCTTCGATTACCGACCATTTGGATTAGAAAAAGATGTTCCCAACGTTTTAAATACGTTTTTCATTCATATGCCATTGTCGTTTTCGATTTCGCAAAGTAACCAAATGGTCAAAGACACTCCTGTTAAGCGTACTTTTATTGGATTTCTGGTTGAACCCCCACGCTATGACTTTATCAAACCATCAAATGAAATCAATATTGAACGGGAATGCTTCTATCACTGGAAAAGAGAAATCGTAAACAACGAAAATTACCAAAGTTATGTGAATTTCGCCAGCAAATATAACTGGTATATCTTTTCTGAATACCAAGAAAGTCACTTTTTCGCAAAAATAAAAATGCTGTGTAACTTCGATGGAAAAGACGGTCACAAACGATATTAGTTTGGGAGAAATTGAATGAAAGAAGGAGGCGCACGTCCTAATTTAGCTATGTTGAACATGATTAATGCTCAAAATAAGTTCAATACTGCTAATTTATCTTTTATGGCTAATATCAACACAATCGAAGATATAAAATACGCATATAAAATGTGCTTTAATCTGATTTCCAGAAAGAAAATCACCCCTCATTTGCTCAAAGAACTTTTGGAATGTTTGGCTATGTATGCAAAACTCATTCGAGAAATGACTATTGTGGATATTTCGTCTAAATTAATAGACTTAGAATCGGATGCAAAGAAAATATGCCAAATCCATTCGTTACCACAAACAATTAGAGAAGAGAAAATACAAGAAGATAAGACTGTTGACACTGATTTTTACGCCAGTGCTATGCGAAGAATCAAAAAAAATAATTTTATTGAGCATTCTGACTACGAAGATTAATTTTTTGGTTGAATCACATGCAAAATAACTTTATTACTCTAGTAGGCATGTCAAAAAAATACTCCTCTATCCACGCGCTACGATAGGGGAGACGAAAATGCCATTAAAAGCTTCTCTCGATCACTCCACACATTTTAGAGCACTTTATTACCTTGAACGATGGTATTGGAGAGACGGTGTTATATGCCCCTATTGTAAGGGCTATCACGTTTCTACTCACCACACCGTTAAAACATCCCGCTGGCAGTGTATACCGTGCAAAAAATCATTTACAGTAACAGTTGGAACCATTTTTCACAAATCCCAATTACCTTTAAACATGTGGTTGTATATGATTGACCTAATCACAACGAAACCCAATGTGTCTGCGTATCAATTATCCCGGGATTTGGGAATAAACAAAAACACATGTTTACGTGCTGCTAAATTGATTCGAAAAGCATTGAAAAATCATGAATTTCCCTTTATTTACAAATTTGTTCGCAACAACGATGTAGATATTGGACCTATGCCTGATCTAGTCGGGGGTAAAATTCCAAAATACACAACTAAACGAATTTTAGAACTTTATAAGAAATTAAAACTTGATTAACTGTTTATCATATGTGTATATTTCTTTTACCTGTAATGGAGTTATATTATGATTGAAAAAACTAACACTGTGTCAAAAAATTCTACAAACGATCGACGCCCTTTTAAGAAGTTCCCACCTAAAAATTTGCTTACAAAACCTAAAAACAAAATTCTTTTCCCATATCGTACGGATCAAGGCACAAAACTTTACTTTGAGCGCTTAAAAAAGATTTTCCCGGTATTTGCTAGCACTGATGTACTACCGCTCCAAATTGACGTGCATAAACACATTAAAGAGCGTTTAAAGAATGAAGATTTAGAATTTTCTTCACGCAAAGTCCTTATTATTATTCGGAATTATGTTAATACGTTGAAATACAAGTACGCTTTAGCCACAAACGATTACCGATACGATTTAGACGGCAACAAAGAGGAAAAAATATCTGCTAAGACGAAAAAAGATGCGTTGGATGCCATGAAATACTTTTTGCATTGGAATAAAATTGACCAAGAAAAAGCTAAAAAAGGTGTAACTGAAACCAAAAAAGTTTAATATAATAGTATTTATTTATAGCTAATTTAACTAGTTATATACATAATAGTATTACTATTTTGTCCCCTTCTTCTAGAGGTTAGGATGCTACCCTTTCACGGTGGCGACACGGGTTCGAATCCCGTAGGGGATACCAAAATACAATTGTAAAAATATATTTAACACTATAAACTTAAAAATGACGCACTTCGTCACCTTTGTTTGATAGAGGGGGGGGGAAACCCCCCTTTTATTTAAAGTCTACGAACGGGAAGATCGCTAAAATTTAGTCCTTTAGGGGCACCCGCTCTTAACATCATTAAATCTAAATTTGATTCCAATTGATCAGCGTTTTTAACTCGAACGGTATTTTTCCATTCCCGATCAAGATACCATTGGGTAAGGAGACGTTTCAAGTCACCAAGCGGACGTATTGAGGTAATAACGATTCTAAGTGATGACGACTTGAAACCAGAATCAATTAATTGTCGCAGTTTTACTTCTAGGATATCGCGAAAACCGTAGTTATCTAGCCCATCAATTACTATTAATGTGTGGAATCCGCTATATACTTCGGATGTTTCATGTAAAATCGAATTAGGATCTAAAAACTTAACTTTATGGGATCGCTTTTCTAATTCACCCATTACAATTTTTGCAGCCAAAGTTTTCCCCGTACCTGGTTTGCCGTGGATGTAAAGCAGTTTTGGCCCGCGATTTTCCAATGGGATTTCTTCGGTTGGGGCAGAAAAAAATCTTAAAGCTTTCATAATTGTTACCGCTTCTGGGATGGTTGATCCATCCCTATCTTTAACTAAAAAATTATCAAACATTGACGGTAAAATGTAAGGTGTTTTAATTTTAGCTATTCGGTTGGAAGACACTAACTCCATATCTGGAACTGCGCCGGGTCTTGTTCTTCTAATGGTTTCCAAAAACATACGTGCATTATCTGTATTGAAAAGGGCGCTGGCTAAATCAGTTTTCTGAACATAGGTTAACGTATCATTGGCGATTACTCGTTCCAGCGCTCTCTCCAAATAATGGTGTTGAATTGGAATTTGATTTTCCTGCGCTGGGGGAAGAACGATTTCCTCGAAGGAGCCGTCCGAATCGGAATCGACGTCAAACGGGTTCTGCAACGCTGCGTTTAGATGATTTGAAAGGGTCAAAAACCCTAAAATACTTAATATTTTTAACTTCATACTTAATCCTTAACTAATTTAAAAGACAATTTAACCCTTTTTTTCTTTTACTTCACTAACAAAAAGTGCTTTGTGTCCTTTGAATCCCGCATAAAACGCAATTGCAAAAAACCCCCATTTTGGAGTTTGATTATTAATTTGTGCACCCAAAAATAAAATAATCCCGTTTAAAAAAATATGGTAAATTAATCCAATTGCTAGTCCGACCAGAGGACGAAATATAAACCAAGGTAGCCATTCCGAATTAAACTTTTTATCAATTGCATAGTTGACATAAAAACCTCTTATACAATAAATAGTTGCGCCAAATAGTCCGAAAAGACTACTAACAAGCATTGATTTTATTTCTAGTGGTAACATAATCTTTCCTAACCCCGTTATAATTCCCAACAAACATAAAACAAATAGTACACAAAGTGTCGCACATAAAAAAATTGGTTCAAATTTTATTTTGAAATTACTTAGCATTAAAAACTCCTTTTTAAATTAGAATGCTTTAAATATTTATTAACTATTTTATCCACAAAATCTGGGGATAACTGTGTGTACAATGGAAAAATATGCCCATAAAACCTATATGGGCAAAGACTTTTGTAATGTTTGCAAAAAATTTAATCAACTTTTGTAAAATTTCTTTTTCCTTCGCATAAGGGGGTGGTGAGCTTTTCGTGAAAACTCTTTTAAATTAGGATTTTTTTCATTGAAGTTTTCGTGACATTTTTTGACTATGGACTCAAATTCCGCAATGTGCGGTTTTTCTAATTCTTCGTTCAGATCAGTTAATCGCTCATCGGTTAATTGATTTTTTGACTTTTTTTGATCAGTCCAAACCCAGTTGGAAGCACATTCTTTTGAGTTCGGCATTAAGTGGTGACTATATTTATAGTTGTTTTTGTTTGCCCGGCGCCGAAGTTTTCGTTTCATGGCATAGTAGATTTCTCTGTAGCCGATAAAAATGGGTGGGATGAGAAGTAGAAAAAATAACGTCGACATGGAGCCTCACTTTTTATTGTTATGTTAAAAGGCTAACAAATTGAAAAATTTTAAACAATACTATTTTTAAAGACTATTTTGCTTGTTCTTAAAAAATAATTTGCTATATTGGAAATTTTTAAATATCATTTATATGTGAGTACGGTTTTTCTGCTCATAATTCCTCAATTTATTGGGTTTAATCGCTAAAACGTTATAAGAAAAATAAAACTGCACTGGCAATCTTTTTAACGGTCGAACCCATTTTTTCTTTCACTTTCACTTAATTTGTCATAAAATATTATTAGATAATAACCAAATAATAAAAACAATAAAGGTTAAAAAATGGCAAACTTCGCTCCGAATGGGCTCACCCCCATTTTCTCTTACTCTACTTCAGCCTTAGCCCAAGCGGGTTTGGCAGAATTTCCTTATGCTTCACAGTATTTCCATGGTTTCGCGGGCGACGTCCTGTCACCAGCGATTTTTACCTTAGCTGGAACTGTCACTGACTGGGTACAGCAAACACCATTAGGTCAGGTTGTGCCGTATCCAATTAAACTAAATCAAGGTGTTCCCGGCGGTGGTTCCGTTGACGCTCCAATCCTTGGAGTAGCGGTCAGCTTTAGATATCAACCACTGGGGTTGAATGGGCAATGGACTTACTCTTCAAACTGGGTCTTGGGCACAGCGATTCAACCCAACTCAACTGTTTATGTTCAAGTTCAAACTGATATCCAAAATATTTTCAAAGTTCAAGCTGGTTCAAGCGCGTCAGCCGATTTTTCTGTGTCTGTTACCGGTGATTATTTGTTTAGCTTCTGGGATCTCAATAACATTAACCAGTATTCGCCCGCCCTTCCGGTTTACAATGACCAAAACTTTGCGAACAACTTAAAATTTGGTTTGGGTAATACCAATTTGAATGGAACGTCGACTAACTATTTAGATGTCAATCAACCGGCAAGCACAACAGGTGAAGGTACAGTTAAAAGTCAGCCCTTTACGATTATGGGCACCACAAACGGCTCTCAATACTCAAATGCTGCTTTGCAATACACAGAAACGAACCAATGGCTTACTGTTCGTATTAACTGGGCTTATCAACAAATTTACGTATATGCACAAAACCCATAAGGAATAATTTACTACTTACTAAATTTGACAAAACAACAATAATTGTCAATTAAACATGAAAAACAATAATAAAAACAATAAAAGGAATTGTCATGTTACTTACCACTACCGCAATGCTCATGGGGTTGACGCAACCCGGGTTTGACTTTATACAAGACGTCTACCCTACAGCATACAAAGAATATGAAGCAATTGTAGAAGATATCCCAACTGAACGTCGCTACGTCCCAACAATGGAAGTTAGAATGATGGGGCCAAGTCAGTTGACACAAGAGGGTGCACCATCATACGCTGATACTGTTAGTCAAAAGGGCGTAAAAACCTTTTATATCAACACTTATACATTGATGATTAATCCCACTTACACCATCCTAAGCGACAACCTGTATAAAAGTATGACAGTGCCACAATATGGAACTGGATTTATGCAATCCCATATTGAACGCCAAAATCAGGAAGCGTTTGCGATTCTGAACGAAGGTTGGACTTATAATAATGTGGGCTGGGATAACATGCCATACTTCTCGGAACTCCACCCTTACGATTACGGTGTTCAGTCAAATACATTACCATATGCTTCACCGTTACATGAGCAATCAGCCAACAGAATTATGAGCCGTATTTGGTATATGAAGGCTTATAACGGTATCGCGATTCCTGAAAATCAGGCTAAATCATTGGTTGTTGCGCCACCTCTTTTGCCTCAAGCGTCTATTTTAGCTTTGTCCCCAACTCGAACCGGAACGGCTTCGTTAGAACTCAACCCTGTCAATGTGCTAAGCTATTTTGACAAAAACATATTAGCTTCGAGATATATCCTTCCAAACGCATATTTCTTCACAACTCACGTCACCGGACTTAAAAGGTATGTTCGTGAAGGGTTGAAAACATTACAGGCACCCGATCCACAAAACTGGTCGTTAATCATTTCGTCTTCAATGCGTTATGTCACCGACTTTGACAACTGGCGTTCAATGTTTGCGGCTCGTGCACCACTAGTATCATCAATGATTTAAAGGGGGAAATTGTATGGACTATGGAGACCAAATTGCGATAAACGCCACCCCTGGAACGGATTTTCGATTAGGAATTCGAGCCGGTGATTTTCAGACTCCTGGCCCATTCACAACTCGGGGTGTGCAAATCGCCAATACGTATACCTATTCCTTTAGTATTGGGAAAAGAAGTGAAAACATAATTACATATACTATGAATGGGGATGGCTACATCCCCCTTTCTACCCTCCTTACAGGTGTAGTCACAGCTTCAGTTGGAACGAATGTTTTAAATTTTAACATTCCAAGAACTTTCAATATCCAAACTGAAAGCGGCGGTACACTTAATAATGTATTAATAAGTGGTTATGAATTTTACGATAGACCAATGACTGCTGGTGCAAACAGTATCGGGGCAAACAACTTTTCAGCTGTCCGCCCTTTTAAATCTCTGACTTCTATATATGTAAGTTGTTCAGCATACCCTCAAACCATTACGATTGGGACTCTTCCATACATTGATGTTCCATATACAGTTGAAACTGCGGCTACTTTGGGAAGCACACAACTTCAAATTTTATCGGTTACAGGAGCTACAGGGTTTAAATATTATGCGCCCGCTGCCGCATCATTACCGTATTCTGTAACGTATAATTTGGCTATTACTTATCCTACGGCTGATCCACAAACTCTTAACGGAAACGTGCTTCGACCAGTGATTAATATTGCAGGATTCAGCGATGTACCAACCGGGGAATCCGTTTCGATTTGGTATGCGACCGACAACTACCAATACGCATTGGCGCAGGCTGGAAATACTCCACAATTAACGTGGGAAAACCCTTATCCAAACGATATTGATAAAGTAATTGGGCCAGCCGAACCGTACAAAATTGGTTGGACGGATTGGAAAGGATAAACAATGCAAACATCTTCACAAATTTTAGATAAATTAGCCAATTCCTATGCTTATGGTGGAACTAACATTCCAGACGGATTAAGACAAGGCGACGCAGTTTCGGACACTGTCAGTCCGGGTATTCCAACAGGTATGGTTCATCCCAGCTATATTTTTGTACCAGCAGTTGAAACACTAAGTACGTTTAGTTTAAGTGGATCTATAGGTAGCGGAACCGTATGCCAATTCCTTTTGGCTACCGCTGGAAATCAGTTGCCGGCGACAAAAATTACGCAGATTGAAAATTCAGAAACTGTGTTACAACTCAATTCACCGTTGAGCTTAGCTTGGGATTCAACGCCCAATATTTCAGGAACATTTTATGTTTCTGGGTACGATCGTTATTTACGAAAAATGTCTTTCGCACGAACTTTTGCTTCAGTAGGATCGGGGAACTTTTATCATGGGATTTATTATGTAACGAATGTTAGTTTTGTTCCAAGTGCTACACTTTCTTCTGGCGTTCTAATCAACCTTAGCACGTCGACATTAATGGAATTACCCTATACAGATTATGGTTTTGCTGGGAACCTAATTAGCGTGGTAGGCAGCATTCAAGGGCAGCCCGCTCAACCGTATTATTTAGCGGCCGATGGTGCTGATTCTACATTTTATTATAAAAATGGTTTTATCTATTACCCTGCTTCATGGAAAAACAATGTAACTCAATTTACGGGAAAGCCACGTCCTTTAATTAATTTAGCGCTACCTGGATCCGATACATTGATTCAAAACTTTGTGGTTAACCAGTTAGTAAATGGTTTTGAAAATACCAAAGGGCAGCTTGCAGAATATGCTGGTACCCCCAATCTTTCTAATTCATGGGATCCTTCAACTGGATTGTACCCTTCGGACTCGCAACCACAATTTCAGCCCACCGAAGAAAGTATTTTTGGACGGGCGAACAATATTACCGGATGGAAAGGATGGGTTGGATAAATGGATTTTTCAATTATTGACGGCTTTTTAGCCTCAAATACGGTCGATGGAACAAACATCTACGGCGGTAACGTTCGGTCGATGGATGCAACGTTGCCAGGAGGTATGGGCAATACCCCTGGTGTCGGGGTGGGACAAGCTATGTCCACGCGTATTTTTATGACTTTTTCTGATTTTACAGCTGTTTCAGCGTCCACATATACAAATAATCAAATTGTGGTTCCCGCGAATTCATCGGTATTTTTTCCCGTTGGATCGTACGTTACCCCTGCTGATGCAAACGGTGTAAACTTCGGAAATGCATTTACCGATATCAATGGTAATACGTACATGCGGTTTCGGAGTGCGTGTAAATTATTTATAAACTTGAACGGAGCCTCAACTTTTACAGGGGTTACAGTACAAATTTCTTATAAAGATTACTATGGCAATCCTGGAGTAATGGATATTTCAACGATTACGCCAGTAGCGGGTAAAACTTATTTTATTTTACCACGCCCAGTATATGAGTTGTATTCGTTTAAATTTATTAATACTTCAGGAACTTCTAATACCTATAATATAGGTGTTTATCCAGAGTTTGAATTAGCCTACTACGATCTGAATAAACAATGTAATTTATTATCGTTAAGTTATTCCTTCCCATATTCAAGTACTGTTGTTGATCAAAACCCTAATACTATTAAAATTTTTAGTGGATATTCAGCAACCGCTCCTGCCAATTGGGTTGACACCGCTTTTACTTATACGCCGGGAGCAGAGTTAAAAACACCAATTACCGCTTCGAGTGGTCAAGTTCGACCAACCATTAATTTTTCTGCGTATGTGAGTGGCTTAGCAAATACTTATCCGTCTTTAACGACTGATAATCTTTTGGAAGGTTCATCGGCTTCTGTGATTCAAAATGTATTTGGTTATGGGCGCTCGTTGCCTAACTATTTTACAGATATTATAGATTTAACACTGCCAACAGATCCCGAACCAGCTACATACGTAAATTATTTTGAAACGGTAATTGGACAGCCTTTATATGATGTTGGTTGGACAGACAGGATACGATAAATGTTAAATTATTTAATATATCAAGAATTTAAGTTACCACAACCCAACCCAACATATTTGGTTAATGCGTTGTCTCTAACCCCAAATCCTAATCAAACCACGATTTACCCTAGGGGTTTGCCGGTGGACGGGAATATCAACAATTGCCGAACCTTAACGTTTACTCTGGGGGCTGCGACAGCTGCGGATACTGTAATCACGATTATTGGGAGTATTTTTAACGGCTCTCAATTCACTGAAACAGTGACTATTGCGGCTGGTGATACAACGGAAAATTCGGTTAATAGACCCTACGAGATATATAGCATTATACCAAATGTATCGGTTCCAACTGTACTTTCAGTTGGGTTTGGGGACGGATATTCTGCTTTGTGCCAAATGAACGGCTCTAAAACCGATCATTTCGTTACATTTGGTTCGGGAAATCCTGGTGTCACGGTTTACGGTTCGATGACACCGTTTATCAATGAAAAAACCACGTTAGCGATGTTAAAGGAGTTTCCATTGTCGACTACATTAACAAATATTTCAACGTCGATGACAGCTCCAGAGTATAATTTGTTGCCATTGGGCTTTTGTAGAGCATATATAGCAGCGAATGCAAACGTGGACGTGGAATATCGTATTGGATTCCAGAATTTACGCGGTTAACTAGAAAGGAAATAATTATGGATTTAAAGAAAACTTTTGGCTACGGCGGTAGCAAACCTTCCGATTTTGACAAAAGATTATACAATAAAATCAACAAGGCTTTTGGAGATATGGATGATTCAGACCAAGTCGTGGACTATTATAAAAAAGGTGGGGACGTAAAATGCCAACCCCACGCTGACGGAGATGAGATTAAAATTAAACACCCGGGTGCATTGCACCGTGAAATGGGAATACCAGAAGATAAAAAAATTCCTATGTCTAAATTGGAAGCTGAAAAATCTAAAGCTAAACGTGAAGGGGATAAAAAGCTCATGAAACGTGTGGTTTTCGCTGAAAACTTTAGGGGTAAATAGCCCGTATGGCATTGCTTAATCCCACTTATGCTTTTAACTCGATTACAGCTAGAAAACTGCTGGACGAGGCATTTTTGCTTTGTGGGATACCCCCTGAAAAGATTGGAAATGTACTGATAAATTCAGGTATTTTTTCAATTAATATGGTGATAACTGACTGGATAAACGACGGCGTCATTCAATTTAACGAAACTCAAACTTTAGTTAAACTTCAGAATGGGTTAACACGATATACACTTCCACGACAATTCTACGATGTTTACGATTTCAACTTAGCAACTATGGGTCGCCGTTCAGTTGGTATTCCCTTTACCTCGGCGGGCGGAAACGCAGTAGCGGTGTTCGATGGAAACTTGAATACAGCCTGTACCCAAACTTCACCCAACGGTTCAATCGGAATAGATTTTGACCCACAGCCGGAAGCTAAACCGATCCGTGTTGATTTTTTTGGTATTTTGTCGAATGCGGATACTTTTTATCAAATTGTGGTGGAAGGGTCGAACGACAATACAAACTGGATTACTTTACATGCTTTTGACCGTCCATATTTTTTCAAAGGTGATCCATTTGAGTCCCAAACACAGTGGTTTCAGCTCGATCAGCCACAAATCGTAAGGTATTTAAGGATTCGGGAAACTGGGGGCAATACATTAAATATTCGAGAACTATATTTCGAACAATACATTCAAACGATTTACCGTAAAAATGTTGGTCGATCAACGTATATGCAGCTAACTTCTCGATCTCAAGAATCGTCACCATCGTTGTATTCTTTGGAAAAACAGAGTGAAAATGTGGTGGTGAACATTTACCAATCGCCAGCAAATTTACCGGTCGATCAAGAATGGACTGAAAACGCTGAATATCAAAATTTTGCTTTGTTGCGCGCGGTTGAATATCCCTTGGATGTAAATTTTTTACTCGATAAAATATTGGTTAATAGACTCTTTTACCCCGCATTGGTATGGGGGGTTGCTAAAGATTTAGCGCCCAAAGTGAACCGGGCTGATCTTGTACCAGTCTTTTTGGGATTAGCCACATCCAGTTACGAAAAAGCTAAAACAAATAACAATGATTTGGGCGGATTGAACGTCACTCGACAAACTTACTCAGCTTAAGTTATAATAATTTATAATAATAAGAAAGAACGATCATGGCTTTTAATATATTTGGGCCCACCCCTATTTCTGTGACAATGGACGACTTTTCCCCCAGTGGTAAATGCGATTTAACCGGATTAATATTTCTACATAAAGATCTCGTACCAGTTATGGAATGGGCCGGTGACACCTTATATGATACAGGGCTTTTAGCGGAAAAATCCCTTTGTGATGAGCCTCAACCATATTTTAAAACTCCTCGTATTTTTATGGATCCCGAACCTGTCTTAAACGCTCGTCCTTTCCCTACTGGAACCTTAAAATAATGGCATATTTCAACACATATGATCTCGTTTGCACCCAAACAAGTGGTAATAACAATTCACCGCAAACACAAAACATTTTGGTCAGTGCGTTGCCAGGTTATAATGCTTCATCTACTTTAATTGTAAGGAGATTAAGTGCTTCAAAATTGACAGGTACAACGGGACAAACCACGACCTGTACGATTGCTTTCAATTCTACTCCTTGTTTTTGTGTGACAGGCACCGATTTTGGCAACACCAATTTTGAAAAAAATTTTATCGCTTATCGGAATCCTTTTTCCAATAATTCTGGTACCCAAATTGAAGTGGTCACGACTCAACCGCAAACTGAAACGGTTGTTGTTTCTATGGATTATCAATTTATACCATCCACAAATGCAATATTTAACAACCAAACGTCTTTATTTTTAGCGGTAAATACGTCCGCAAATGTTCCGACGACACTATATACGAATACGACTTCACAAACGCAATATATAAAGAATATAAATGTATACTATCCAAACTTTACTACATCAGATACGTTGATTCTTGCAAGAACACACGGTACAACGCAATCAGTTATTAGTGGGGAGACTATATTTTATACAAGTTCAATCTATGAAACATTTGAAGGGTGTATTCTTGCTCCAGGAGATATTTTAACGTCAACAGTTTTAGGCACAGGATCAAGCGTTGGAAACTACAATATAAATTTAGTCGACATTGAGACGCAACCATGATTCCTCTATATACATATGAAGGTTTGATTGATTATATGATTTCAGTATCAGCGCGCCCTAACGATACTGAATTGATTTCGCAAATGCCAAATTTTGTTTTATTAGCACAATTAAAACTGGGAAGAAGGTTAAATATATTTGGCACGCAAAAAATATTAACAGGGATTTTACCTAATAATCAAAACACGATCCAACTACCAAATTTATATCTTAGAAGTATTTCTTTAACGTTATTTGATCCTAGATACGATAATCAAGCAAATATATTGACTTATCGATTACCTGAATATGTTATGCGGATTCAGAACGGATCAACCTTACGGGATATGCCATTGGATTATACAGAAAT
>Ga0302286_10002268_pt1 | contig 13448 bp, 12 predicted proteins | sample III_Fen_E2_3_FD_198765 | JGI IMG/M metagenome (GOLD analysis project Ga0302286, IMG submission 198765) | Peat permafrost microbial communities from Stordalen Mire near Abisko, Sweden - III_Fen_E2_3 | ecosystem: Environmental > Terrestrial > Soil > Wetlands > Permafrost | place: Sweden: Abisko...
TTATTTGAGGCTTTAAGATACAACAAAAGCAGTAAAACACAAGTTTTTAAACCTGTATTTTTCTGCTTTAAGTTTAATAATTAGGTCCGAGGAACTTTTTCAGTGCCCTCACTAATTTCCCCTTTTTTATTGTATTTTAGTTCAATGGAAAAATACACACTACATAAAGAGGAACGGCTTTGCAGTCAGAAAATTATCGGGGAACTTTTCACCTCCGGAGAATCATTTTTAGCCTATCCGCTTAAAGTAGTTTTCCTGAAAACAGAATTACAGGTGCCCTATCCTGTTCAAGCTGCATTTACCGTTTCAAAGCGAAATTTTAAGCGTGCCGTCAAGCGAAATCTGCTCAAACGACGCATGCGGGAAGCCTATCGCTTAAACAAACCAGCATTGTACGACGAAATAGCCGCAAAAAACCTCCAAATTGCAATGATGTTCGTTTACATTGGCAAAGACATCATCGAATTCCCGGAGATCGAAAAAGGCATGATTTCGGCCTTTAAAAAGCTATTGCAAAAGATTACTTAATGCTTCCAACTCAAAATTTTTGATTTCCTCAAATCAAAAGGAGCTGTTTTTCGGTCATTACCTTTAACAATCTGATCGAGCCAATCGCTGTATGTTGGGTTGGGCAGTACAATAAACTTACTGCCAAAATTCGCCTTGGCTTTTTGTAGCTGTTCTTTGATCTGTTCTTCGGAACCTCCACCAACGACATCAAAAGCTTCATCAAAATCAGCAACCTGATCACCGCACAACAGAAGAATTTCATAATTCAACTCATTCGCAATCTTCAATCGGCGTTTCTCTTTGGTGGTACGTCCGGTCTGAGTGGTATCAGCCTTGGTTTTAAGCAATAAATGAGCCTCATCAGCAAACGGCAGATTGAATTTTTTCAGGTTCTGCAACGTTGAATCGAAAAGCGGATCCTGCTTCCGGTTTGTAACATAAAAAACCTCACATCCCGAATCTTTTACAAAATTCAGAAAATCAACAACTCCAGGCAATGGTTCTGCCTGAACATCCTTAACCCAGGCATTCCAGTTTGAATCAGAATACCCATTGTTGGAAGTATAAATCCATCCATCGTAAAGACCATTACTCAAGATGGTTTCATCGATATCAACGACCACCGCATTCTTCTTATTTTTAAACGCTTTGTGTTTCAGATTATAAGTCAATGCCTGTCTGGCCACATTGTACCCCTGAAGATATAAAGCCTGCATTTCCGGCGAATGTTGAAACCACAGAAGAGACTGTGCCAAATATTCGATATTCTTACATACCTGAAGTTCGTGCTTTAAACTATCAACACGGTTTTGAAGAACTTTTACCTGATTGCTTTGTGGATTGCATGCGAATAAACCAAATGCAATTAACAGAAATACAGTTTGTTTCAATGTTTTCATAATAAAATATTAGACAATTCTTTTTAATCCAAACCAAGTTTCAGAATTACAGAATCTCCATTTTCGCAGAAGACCTGAAAACCGTTTTTCTCCAGAACTCTTATCGATGAATAGTTCATCCTTTCAGTCTCGGCTTTAATAACCTTTACATGAATCAGATTTTTAGTCCACCCAATGAATTTGGCAATTGTTTCAGTCATATAGCCTTGATTTTGATATTCCTCATCAGTACCATAACCAATCTCAACTTCGCCTGATTCATCAGGTTCACCATGAAAACAAATACCGCCAATAATCGCTTTTTTGCTTTTCTCAACAAGAATCCACATTGTATAAAACAACGGATCTTTGGTCGGATCATTCAATTTAGGAAGTAAATCATTTAAAATAGCCTCCTGAGTCTCTTTGTCAATTAACGAAGAAGAAGGTCGAAAACCCAATTCCTGAGCAAAACAGATAGGAGATTCAATATGCCTCTTCAGTTCTTCCAATGACAAAGGTCTTATTTGTAAGCGTTTTGTTTCAAGCATTTATTAACTATTAGGTTCTATACTATACGAGCTAAAAGCTACTATTTTTCAAACAATAAAAAACCACTTTGCTCTTTTTACCACATGCAAAATAAGATATATAATCAAAACCAAGGCAAGTTTATCATGAATTTCTATAAAAAGTAATCGCAGAATACTTGCACTTCCCAGCCAATCGATAACCCAGGGAACGAACCCGGTAATAGCCACCAAAATGAAAATGATTGATAAAGTGATAACCTGTGCATTCTTAACTAGTAAGCCCTTCGAAAAAACGACTTTATACCATTTCCAATGAATATAAATATGATAAGCCATAAACAACGAAAAAAGTACAATGGCAATCTTGTGAACAAGAGTCCAATCGGAATAATTAAAACCAAATACAAATTTACCAGAGTCTATTGTCCGATCATGCACATATTCAACGGTTTGCAATGAAATAGGATCGTCAACAGGATGCCTGCCAGAATTGCCAATATGAAAACCCAGTTGCAGAGCCAATCCGGAAAAAACCATGACCAGTCCGGAAACCAAAAGAGAACTATTGACCAGAAAGCTGTTGAAAATATTTTTTCTGCGTGTTTCCTTATCAAGACTAGATTTATCAACCCGGGTATAAGCTCCGTAAGGACAAATTTTCAAACACTTTAAACATCCGGAACAACGATTGGCATTAATAATCAGAGCATGCTTATGCCATGGTAAATCAATTTTACCAAGAACCTGATTGGGACAAATATCAAGGCATTTCCAACAGGCCTTGCACCGATGTGTATCAAGCTTTATAAAAGGCGAGTGATTCTTGTCACGTTTAAAAAATCGGGATTTCATAATAGTTATCTTTTTACAAAGATGCTTCAGGATAAAGCATCCCAACGATAACAATTGTTAAGAAACTACGATTTACGGTTTCGGATACGGCTCAATGAAATCGGGGTAATCCCCAGATAAGAAGCAATGTAATGTTGCGGAACCCGTTTTACAATTTCAGGATGGTTTACCAGTAAATCGGCATAGCGTTCCTGCGGAGAATCTTTAATACGTGATAGAAAAAGAGTTGCATAATTTCGGAACCGCTGAAAGAGAATCTCCTGAAAACCCATTTTTAAGTCGGGATAAACCTGAAAAAGTTGCTCAAAGCTATCCCGACTTATAGAAATTATGCTGGAATTCTCAACACTTTCAAGAGTAAACATACTGGGTTGATTGCTTAGAAAACTATCAATGGAGGCAACTACCTGACCTTCAAAAAAGAACTGTAGGGTAATGTCCTTACCATCTTTGTTAAACCATAACCGCAAACATCCAGTTTTGATAAAATACAAATGGTTCGATATTTCACCTTCGTGCAACAAAACCGTCCGGGGAATAATCTCCCGCTCAACGAATTTGTCACTAAACTTCACCCGGTTTTCAGGGTCTTTTTTGATCCGGTCAATTAGTTTGTCGAGCATTTTTAATTCTTTTGCAGAATTGTCTTCTGGGTAAAACTACTCTTTGACGTTAAGACGAATTCAAAGCTATCGAGTTTTTTGTTCAATTGCAATTCAGTATCAAGTGTATAACTCAAAAAAATAGTGTTGCGGATATCGTAAACCAGTTGCCCTTTGCCCTTACCGTTCCCGTGAAAAGAATTATCCACTAAAGTCGGTTCCATAACATAATCCTGTAGAATGTCGAAATTGGCAATGCCATTGGTAATGCTGAGCAATTTATATTTAGACGTCAGGCGCATCTCGACCGTTGAACCTTCCATCGGAATGGTAAACGGTTTTTCAATCGAAAATTCCTGCCCGATTTTTAAATCTTCCTTCGGAAAAGCAAACTGCGAAAACAGATTCTGCAAGGACTTAATAAGATCATTTTTAGTTGCCTGATCGATTCCTTCAAGAGTTACGGATTCAAGTACAGGAAGGTCACTCTCCGTACATTTTCCCTGGAAGATTGCGCCTCCCGGTATTTCCGGTTTGCCATCGCTGCTGGATGCCTTGACATACGCTATCGTAATCGGGAAATATAAACCATCACTCTTCCCGGTTTTTAAAATAGCTTCACTTTGGCTTTTCCGACTGATTATTGTTGGATTCTTCAATCCCATTTCCTTTAGCTTATTCAACGATTTTGCAGAACCCGCATACTTAACAACCGTCTCAGAACTTCGCGATGTTTGCTGATTGTATTTTTTTTTCTGGTTGATAGTTAATCTTAAAGATTAGTCGATCTTGCGGCAAACGTTCCGCACACGAAAATAAGGTTAGCAGGATGATTAATCCGAATAAGTTTTTCATTGGTTATCTGTTTGTTGTATAATATAATTTTGGCAGACAAAGGTAGCGTTGGACTTACTAATACGGACAATTTCTTTCAAATTTCTTTTTGGATTTCATATCCAAGCCGACGCAGAAACAAACTAAAAATGCCGGTCAGAAGAATTTCCAATCGGCATTATAGTTGTATACTAATTCATTATCAAATTATTGATCCATAATTTCGGTTTGCAAACGAACCGAATCTTCATGAATACTATGAAACAATTGCTGTACCAGACTTGCACTCAGGTTAAGGCTTTCTCCAAGTTTCACACGTTTATCAATCAGTTCAGAATACCTTCCAACCTGTAAGGCTGTTACGTTATTTTCCTTTTTATACAAACCAATCTGACGTGCTATTTCCATACGCGACGAAAGCGTTTCAAGCAGTTCCCTATCAAGAGCATCAATTCGATTACGTAACAGTTCAAGCTGATTTTCAAACTGTTTATTCGAAATTGTCGCATTACGGATAATTAACCGATCGAGCAGTAAAGCCAAATCAGCCGGAGTTAATTGCTGTTCTTTATCACTCAAGGCACACGAAGGATCACAATGTGATTCAATCATCAACCCTTCCATGCCCATATCAAACGCTTTTTGCGAAATTTCGAACAAATATTCGCGTTTGCCGCTGATATGGCTTGGATCGCAAATAATGGGCAAATTGGGCATTAAACGGCGCAATTCGATTACCGTTTTCCAGTTTGGATAATTACGATAATCAGTTTCCCTGAAAGGAGTAAATCCGCGATGAATAGCCACCATGTTTTTGATCCCAGCCTGACTCAATCGCTCAAAAGCACCCAGCCACAACTGAACATCCGGATTAACAGGATTCTTTACCATTACCACAGCATCGGTACCTTTCACTACATCAGCAATTTCCTGAACAACAAAAGGACTTGCAGTCGAACGAGCCCCAACCCAAAGAACATCCAATCCGGCATTAAGTGCTTCTTCAGCATGTTGTGCATTAGCTACTTCAGTACCAACCGGTAGCCCTGTTTCCTGGCGAACCAATTGCAACCATTTCAAACCAATGCTTCCCACACCTTCAAAACTTCCCGGGCGGGTACGAGGTTTCCATACACCTCCACGATATAGGAATACACGATGATCTTTTGCAAGTAATTTAGCGGTTTCCAGAGCCTGCTCTTCCGATTCGAGGCTACATGGACCAGCAATAATAAGCGGGTTGTTGATTTGTGGCAACCAATGCTTAATTGGATTAATTTCAATTTCTAATCCCATGACTATTTGGTATAAAGTTTAACAATTGTCTTTTCATCTTTTACAAGCGAATCGCCCTGTCCTGAAAGAATTCCACGGATTCGGTTCGCATTCTTCATTAAAGCCATCATTTCCTGAGGATCAGTTTCAATGCTTTTCTTAAAAGCTTTCAGGTGTTTGATGTATACATCCAGAGATTCAACAACATATTCCTTGTTTTGTTGAAAAATTGGGCCCCACATTTCCGGTGAACTTTTGGCCAAACGAACCGTCGAATTAAACCCTCCACTCGCTAGATCAAAAATAATTTCACGATCTTCTTTATCGAGAACAGCATTGGCCAACGCAAAAGCAGCAGCATGTGGTAAATGTGAGATAAAAGCAGTACTATGATCCTGTTCATCAGCAGTCATATAGGCAATATCCATACCCAATACCTGAAACATTTTTTCAGCAAATGCCAAATGTTGTGGCCCACATTTTTCCTGATCACAAATAATGTTGATTTTTCCTTCGAACAGACCTTCCAATGCTGCTGTAGGCCCGGAATTCTCAGTACCTGACATCGGGTGAGCCGGAATATAATTTCGACGTTTTGCATGGTTTTCAACAGCCAAAGAAATCGACTTTTTAGTTGATCCAACATCAATTACAGTTGTCTGATCAGAAACCAAATCCAACACTTTTATTAGTGAATCGAGGACTTTGTCAACCGGAATCGCAAGAATTACTAAATCAGCCCCCGAAGCAGCATTCTCCAATGTATCAATCCTATCGATAATTCCCAGTTTCAGAGCTTCCTGAGCATTTTCAGCACAGACATCAACTCCTACAATTTCATTGGCAAAGCCAGCTTTACGAAGATCTTTGGCCATCGACCCTCCGATTAATCCTAAACCTATTACTGCAAGTTTCATGATATTATGTTATTTATTTTCCAATGGATTAAAAAAAAGGGTCCCGTGTAACACGGGACCCTTTTAGAATATCTTTTGTAACAACAATAGATTACCAGCCGATCCCGATATGAGAACAGAAGTAATAAAACCAATAATAAAAACTGTTGTTACCTGTACGATTCACTTTTCTTTCAATTTGGAAGCAAATATAGATATTTTATTTCAGTTCAAAACCTTAAGCGTTAAAATGCGGTAATCCCCAATATGATAAAAATACATCAATCAATAATTCAACAACTTAGATTTTAAGTCTTAACAAATAATTAAGGTTAGAAACCTACGAATTACCCTATTTGACAACGATTTTTCGGGTTATTAACTTTCCGCTTTTAAGTTCAAGCGCGAATAAATACAGGCCAGGTTTAAAATTGCTCACATCCAGTTCGGTCTGAAAAGTAGAATCATCCATGAAAAACTGTTGATTATAAACGAGTGAACCATTCGTGTTAAACACTTTAAGCACAAAATCTCCAACATTCTCCTGAGCCTGAATTTGCACATCTACTCTATCAGTAGCCGGATTGGGGAAAATGAGGACTTCGCCGGAAGATAAAGTCAACGGATTTACGGCATCTTTATAATCCTGAATGACCAGATTATCAATGACCCAGCCCCATCCATGAGAGTATGGATCTGAATACAATCGAAAACGGATTCGTATAGTTTCACCAGCTTTAAAGTTCCCATTTGAAAGCAATTCAAATTCACGTTTTACATACAAGTCTTTAGTTGCTACGGAAGTGCTGTTATTTCCGGAAACATTCTTAGCGTACAAAACAGCCCATGATTTCTGAGCATTACTATCATATCCATCAATTAACGGTTTCCAGGTCACACCTTCATCGTTAGAACCTTCCACAATAACGTAATCCCAAAAATTATCATCGCCAAAATTTGAACCGGTCTCTCCAGGTTCAACCAATGCAATTTCATCAAAACTCATTTTACCACCAGCCTGAAGGACAATCGGATATTTAAGTATTGCTGTGAAATTATAGCTTGCATCGTCGGCATCAGGACTAGGATACGGATGTGGGGAATTCAGGGCCGGACTGTCAAATCCGTTAACCGTTGTTACACTAAAATCAGAACTGATAAAATCGAGCGATGTTGCATTAAAATTATTAACATAGCGACTTACCGGAGCTTGAAAATCATAAATATAAAAAGAGTAAAAACCTGTTTCAGGTAAATTTTTCGTATTGTGTTGCGACGAGGTATCCTCCGCAACAATTCGATAACTAATTTTGTCTCCATCTTTAACCGATCCGGAAGAAAGCGTCAAAGCACCAGAATATATATCTCCACTGGTATTAGCAAGTACTATTTCGCTAATTTTCCCATCATTAACAGCATATTGAAGTACAACAGACTTTAATCCAACATTATCCGTGGCTATTACATTAATCTGTGTGGATGGATTTTTAGCCATCAGATATTTAACCTGATCATGAACCAAGACAGGAGCGTCATGATCAACTCCAATTTTAAAACTCAAATACCTTGAAGGTGCATTTGACGGATATACATATTTTTTTTTTGTCACATCAGTAGCAGCAAAGTAATACTGATATTCAGCTTGTTGAGAAGAAGATATTTGAGCATTAAAAATAGAGGCTTTACTGGTAGGCTTTAGCAAAATCGAATCAGTTTTCAAGAATTTATTGGTTGAATAATATAAATACAACTTTGTCAAATCAAGATCATAATCGCTATCAATCTGGACATCAAAACTAATTGGTGCAGAGACAGATTCCAAATCCTTTAAAGAACTATGTTTAATAGAGATGCATTTCCAACCCATCTCATTCATAATGGAAAGAGTATTTGGGCCCACATCATGAATTGCTTCAGTTTTAGACAAAAAAGGAGTCATCAATGAATTCGGATCTCCAACGTCATAAGTCAGCTCATCAAGATGATAAATGCTTGAACCATCATCCCATAAAGAAGGTGCATATAAGCGCGGAAGACTACCATCAGCCAATCGCGTATTAAAATTTAACCATCCTGAAACCAATTCCTGATAAAGGGCTGCAGAGTTATTTTGAAAAAGAGTTTTATTCAACAGAGCCTGACCTTTTCTGTTGGTCACATATTGATCAAAAACAGCAGCATATCCTTCTGACCCATAACTACCACTGTTGCTTGCAACATTAAAGTAACCAGTAAAACCCAAACCATGAGTCAATTCATGTAATACGGTAGATACAAAATCATAGTACCCTGTAGTGGTTTTTCCATCGGTTCCAAGATACCACTTGGCATCTTTATTAAAAGAAGCCTCAAGGTCATATTTATCAGCCCCATTAACCTCCTCTCTCAGCATTTTTTCAATTAATGCCACCGGATAGTAGCAATTCCAAATCTGAGTAGAATTAAAATTTTTATAGTAAACCGTCGGGCCACAACTACCCAACACTCCTGTTTCCAAACTTTGCCAGGTTGCTTTGATACGAATCGGAACGGGAGAATAAACCAACTCCTTCCAAATATCAACAGCATACTGAAATGCAGCCTGAGCTTCAGCAGAAAAACCAATATAAGTAACATCGATAGTCGATTTTTGCAGCGATGCAGACTTTAATCCTTCTGGTTTAATCGAAGGTGCAATAAACGAAGGATGAGATTCATTCGATCCATAACAAATAGGTACTGGAAATTTTATTCCCGATTTTTTCCATGATTCCTGCCCATAATTCTCTTCCACAAACATCAGAAATAATAATAAAGCCAGTAGTTTTCTCATTATAATAAAATAAAGTGATGAAATTCTATGTTAATTTACGGAAAGTCAGACAAAGTAGTAGTAAACAAAAACCTTGAAATCACAATTGGAAAATGTTATATTTTGATTTAGTAGGAATCAAAAGTAAAACAAAAAAACAACATTTTTAATCTATATTTGCCCGATCTATGCTCATTAACAGTTAAGCCATGAAATTTCCCTTTTTTGTTTTAATCATCTTTATTGCAATTACGACAACAGCAAAAAAACCTGAAAAGGCTTTTGATGAATTATATCGCCCGCAATTTCATTTTTCACCTGAAAAACACTGGATGAATGATCCAAATGGTTTGGTCTTTTACGGTGGAGAATATCATTTGTTTTACCAACATAATCCGTTTGGAAACGAATGGGGTTATTGCCATTGGGGACATGCAGGAAGTAACGATCTGGTTCATTGGCAGCATCTTCCAATTGCGGTATCCCCCGACAATGATTCGAAAGATAAAGAATTATGCACCGCATATTCCGGAAGTGGTATTGTTGACCAAAATAATGTAACCGGATTACAAAAAGGAACAGAGAAAACAATTTTGCTTTTTTACACCAGCAAAGATTGTGGACAACGAATGGCGTTCAGCAACGATAAAGGTCGAACATGGACAAAATATGAAAAAAATCCAATCATTCCATTCGAAGCAACGGATGAAGCCCGAGACCCTAAAGTAATCTGGCATGAAGCAAGCAAACAATATGTGATGGCTTTGTACTGTAAATTAAACAATGACAATAAACAAAAAGGAATTTCATTCTACACATCTAAAAACCTGATAGATTGGGAATTTCAAAGTCATATTCCAGGATTTTACGAATGTCCTGATCTGGTTGAGTTATCTGTAAATCGTAGGGAAGACGACAAAAAATGGGTTTTATTCAATGGTGACGGCAGCTATCTGATCGGTTCTTTTGATGGACAAAAATTCGTTCCGGAATCACCAAAAATGAAAAGCGACTTTGGTAAAAACTATTATGCGACCCAAACCTGGAGCAATATTCCCCAAAGTGACGGAAGAACCATTCAGATTGCATGGATGAAAAATGGGGAATTTCCGGGTATGCCATTTAATGGCCAAATGAGTTTTCCCTGTGAATTATCGCTTAAAAAATACAGTGAAGGAATAAAGCTAATTCGTAAACCTGTCAAAGAGATAGAACTACTTCATTCTAAAGGAGAAATCTGGGAAAATAAAAACTTAATCCCCGGAATGAACAAAAATCTGACTAAAAGTATCAAAGGGGACTGCTTTCACATTATTGGTAAGTATAAAATCAAGACCGCAGATACCTTTGGGTTTATTGTTCGTCTGGATAAAGATAACAATGGAACTGAAATTGTATATACTGCCAAAACCAATACACTAAGCTGTTTAGACAAATCGATAGTTGTTGAACCCATTGATGGTACTATTAAACTTGAAATATTAGTTGATCGCAGCTCAATAGAAATATTTGCAAACGATGGGAAAGTCGTTATGAGTTCGTGCTTTACGCCATCCGAGAATGCAAACGGACTTTATTTTTTCAATACCGGAGGAGAATTAGAAATCGAAAAAATGGAGATCTATCCCATCAAATCATGCTGGCAAACAGAAAAGTAACAAAATAATATCGACACAAATAGAAAGTCGCTGATGTTCATTAGGTCAGCGACTTTCTGTTTTTATATAACAACAAAACCATAAATTGTTCAAAAATTGAAAGTCAAAATTGAAAATTAACAATTGAAATATGATATTCCTTATATGTTTTAATTCTCGATAAACTAACTTTGCTGCACTTATCCAACAATGAAACTAGTCAAGAAATAATCATTCAACGAAAAACTAAAAAGATAATCCCGACTAGTTCCATCTGGCAATAAAAATAAATTACAAACAGATGAAAGCTATTGTAAAAACTAAACCCGAAAAAGGGATCTGGATGGCCGATGTTCCAATGCCAACCGTAGGTCCCAATGATGTATTAATAAAAGTAAAGAAATCAGCCATTTGTGGCACTGATTTACATATTTATAAATGGGACGAATGGGCTCAAAATACGATTAAAACCCCACTGGTAATCGGTCACGAATACATGGGAATAGTTGTCGAAAAAGGCACAGAAGTTTCTCGTGTTGAAATAGGCGAGCGCGTCACCGTCGAAGGTCATATTTCCTGCGGATTCTGCAGAAACTGCCGTCGTGGCCGTCAACACATTTGTGATCATACCGTTGGTATTGGAGTAAACAGGGATGGCGGTTTTGCAGAATATGTATCAGTACCAGCTTCCAATGTTCTAAAAATTGATGAACGCATTTCAGATGAATTAATGTCTGTTATGGATCCTTTGGGTAATGCAACACACACAGCATTATCATTTCCACTACTTGGAGAAGACGTACTAATCACCGGAATTGGTGGCCCAATCGGAGCAATGGCAACTGCGGTTTGCAAATTTGCAGGAGCAAGAAATGTTGTTGGCACAGATTTGAGCGAATATCGTAGAAATTTGGCATTAAAAATGGGAGCCACGAAAGTAATCGATCCACGCAAAGAAAGTGTCAAAGATGCCATGAAATCGCTTGGTATGGTTGGTGGATTTGATATCGGTCTCGAATGCAGTGGATCGGCAGCTGCATTTAACGATATGTGCGAAAATATGTATAACGGTGGAAAAATATCATTGCTGGGACTATTACCATCATCAACACAAATGAATTGGAGCAAGTTGATATTTAAGGGACTAACAATGAAAGGTATATATGGCCGTGAAATGTATGAAACCTGGTATCAAATGGAAATGATGCTTTCCAGTGGATTAAACATTACCCCGGTAATCACCCATCGTTTTGATGCTGACGATTATCAGGAAGCATTTCAGATTATGGAAGAAGGAAACTGTGGAAAAATAATCCTGAATTGGGAATAGTTTAATCAAACATATAAAACAACAAGAATCGGGTTTCTGAAAAACAGAAATCCGATTCTTGTTTTATACCAGTTCTACCTCTTAACGATATATGGAACTCTAAAAGTCCAGGTCAACAAAAATTGGACAATGATCTGAATGAACAGCAGAAGGTAAGATTTTAACATCTAAAATACTGTCTTTCAAATCCTCTGAAACAATATTATAATCAATACGCCATCCTTTATTGTTTTGCCTCGCTCCTGCCCGATAGCTCCACCAAGTATATTGATGCGATTCCTGATTTACAGAACGAAAACAATCAACATAACCATCATTAATAAAATTTGCAAACCAATCACGCTCTTCAGGTAAAAATCCAGATGTATTTAGTTGTTTATCAGGATTATGAATATCAATCCATAGGCGACAAATATTAAAATCACCAGATATCACCAGTTTCTTTCTGCTTAGTCGAAGCTCATTAATATAGGATCGAAAATCATCAAGGAAGCCCATTTTAAAAGCCTGACGCAAGCCACCAGTAGTTCCCGAAGGGAAATATACACTAATCACAGAAATATCTCCAAAATCAGCCCGAATAAAGCGTCCTTCAACATCATATTTTTCATTATTCATACCATAGACAACCAGATCCGGCAAATTCTTGGAAAAGATTGCCACACCACTATACCCTTTCTTAACAGCAGAAAACGAATAGCAATGATATCCCAAAGCTTCAAACTCTGTTTCATGCATTTGCCCAGACTGAGCTTTTGTTTCCTGAAAGCAAACAATATCGGGATTAACTTGTCCAATAAAGGAAATTAACCCCTTATTAACCGCCGACCGAATGCCATTAACGTTGTAACTTAAAATCCTATTCACAATTTTGTTACTTTTGATTAATAATTAAAGTATTGCGAAAATAAAACGAATTAATTTAAAGCAAAATAAAACATTGAAAAAAGGTATTGTTATTAAGTCAACCGGAAGTTGGTACACAGTAAAAACAACTGAAGGAAATCAAATTGAATGCAGAATTAAAGGGAACCTGAGATTAAAAGGAATCCGTAGTACCAACCCAATTGCAGTAGGCGATCACGTGGAACTGATTGAAGTTAAAGAAGATAATATTGAAGGTGGACAATGTGTCGGTTTAATCAGCAACATCATACCACGAACAAATTACATTATTCGAAAATCCCCGAATTTATCAAAAGAATCACACATTATTGCAGCAAACATTGATCAGGCTTTTTTGGTTGTAACTATCAAATACCCAATTACTACAACAACTTTCATAGATCGATTTCTGGTTTCAGCAGAAG
>Ga0302286_10002269_pt1 | contig 13441 bp, 13 predicted proteins | sample III_Fen_E2_3_FD_198765 | JGI IMG/M metagenome (GOLD analysis project Ga0302286, IMG submission 198765) | Peat permafrost microbial communities from Stordalen Mire near Abisko, Sweden - III_Fen_E2_3 | ecosystem: Environmental > Terrestrial > Soil > Wetlands > Permafrost | place: Sweden: Abisko...
TTTCATATATTTTCGAATTAACCGCGAAGTATACCAAAATACCTGGAGTCATTCTGCTCATTATCACTGGTATATTTATAAATTCTCTAACCACAAACTTTAATATTACTGTTCCTGATTTATCGGGGTTATTGCCGATTATGGGAACAATCGGGTTAATTTTAATCGTACTCGAAGGGAGTCTTGATTTAACGATTGATTCATCAAAGAAAAAACTGATTACTAATTCAATAACTTCTTCTATTATACTTTTTATTGTTTTTGTAACCCTCATTACTCTCGTTCTAATTTATATTTATCATTTCTCTTTAAGGCAATCGTTAATTAATTCAATCCCTTTGGGAATTATTAGTAGCGCTGTTGCAATTCCTTCAGCTTCAGCACTAAAAAAGACGGATAAGGAATTTGTGATTTATGAGAGTTCTATTTCTGATATTTTTGGGATTCTGGTATTTGATTTTATTATCGCCAATGCTACATCAATAGGCAAAGGGTTGTTTGGTTTTATTCTGGAAATAATCGCTACAATAATATTATCTGTAGTATTTAGTTCTGTTTTGGCATTTATACTTCATAAGATTAGCCATCATGTAAAATACATCATAATAACTACGGCTATTGTATTAGTTTATTCATTGGCTAAACTAATACATCTGCCGTCTCTCTTGGTAGTTTTAATTTTTGGTTTGGTGATGAATAATAATCACCTGTTTAAAAATAGTTTTTCATCTAAAGTGATAGATTTTCAGAGTTTTGATCAGGAATTGGTCTCATTTAAGCATATCACTGGTGAATTAACTTTCATTATTCGTTCGTTTTTCTTTATTATGTTTGGTTTTTATACCAATGTCATCGATGTTCTTGATATCGATAGTCTGGCCTTCGCTTCAATAATTACTGTCGTAATTTTTATTCTAAGAGGTATTTTCTTTAAAGCTATTATTAAAATACCTATGAATCCTTTGTTGTTTTTTGCGCCTAGAGGATTAATAACCATTCTACTTTTTCTGAGTATTCCGAACGAGCTTTTGCTCCCTTCCATGAATAAGGGTTTAATAACTCAAGTCATATTTCTAACTATTTTGATGATGACATTTGGCAATGTATTTCTAGGAAAGGTTGGCCTCAATTTAGACAAAGATTTTTCGACAGATTCGCAAAAATGAATTTTATAAAACTGCTGAATACTTATTTAGCCGAATTTGAAAATATTGCAAAGTCATAGTACCTGATATTGAAATAACAAAACTCAATTTTATCAATTTTAACGATTCATGTGATTATTGTCAATTTCGCTGATAAATTATCACGATAGGCTATCATTTTAAATTAGATTATTATTTTTGCGACAAATTTAGTTGCAAATGAAGAATCCGGAGAGCTGTAAAAGCATCGAAGAAATCAGGGAAGCGATTGATGGGATTGACTACCAAATTTTGAAACTCTTTAGCGAACGCTACGAGTTTGTGAAAGCAATCGTGAAATTCAAAACCGACGAAGCCTCGGTAATTGCCGAAAATCGTCAGAAGGAAGTGATTGAAAAAAGGCGCGAATGGGCCGTTAAGCTTGGACTAAATCCGGATTTGTTTGAAGATATTTTCTGGACACTTATCCGATATAATGTTCAGAAAGAGCTTGAAATCCTGAAAAATTCGAATACCAAACCTGTTTAGATAACCACTCAAAATTAGATAAATGTTTAAGCAAGAAATAAAAGTAATGGACTGTACCGTTCGCGATGGCGGACTCATGAATAAATGGCAATTTTCTGATGATTTTGTTCGTGGAGTATACAATGCTTGCGTTGAAGCTGGCGTAGACTATATGGAGATAGGCTATTTGAGCAGTGAAAAAGCATTCAGTCGTACAGAAATGGGCCCATGGAAATTCTGTCACCAGAAAGACTTGGAACGCATCGTTGGCAAAAATGAAACCAGCCTGAAACTTTCAGCGATGGCTGACATTGGCCGTATCGATCTGGATGATATTCCAATGGCTTCGGATAGTTTATTGGATATGATTCGCGTTGCCTGTTATGTTCATCAGGTTGATAAAGCCATTGCTTTGGCTCATCACTGCTTGGATAAGGGTTATGAAGTTTGTATAAACCTGATGGCCGTTTCAACAGTAAACGAACATGAACTAGACGAAGCCTTGAAGGATATTGCTCAGTCGCGTGTCAAGGTATTTTATGCAGTCGACAGTTTCGGAAGTATGTATGTGGAGTCGATTCAGCATTTGGTTCGCAAATACATCAACGCTTTGCCAGGAAAAGAAATTGGTATTCACGCGCACAACAATATGCAGATGGCAATGTCGAACACCTATACTGCTGTTATCGAAGGTTGTACCATGCTTGATGCCACTTTAATGGGCTTGGGTCGGGGAGCAGGAAACTGCCCGATTGAAATTCTGATCGCATTCCTGAAAAATCCAAAATACCGATTGTTGCCTTTGTTACAGGCGATTCAAGACCATGTTCATCCGATGCAAAAACAAATTGATTGGGGTTACCACATACCATATCTGATTTCAGGAGCTTTGAATGCACACCCACGAAGGAGTCTCGAATGGATGGACTCTGATCGCAAAAACGATTTTGTGACCTTCATGAAAGAGATGCACGATAACGAGTTGTTGGAGTAAAAAAAGTGTTCAGTGATCAGTCTCAGTGTTCAGTCGTTGCACCAACAACTGAACACTGAGACTGATTACTAAATCTTTCCAGCCAGCTTTTTCCTCAGTAATTCAGGAATTTCAGCAGGTTCTTTTGCAACTGGTACACCTGCACGGTTAAAGGCTGCAATTTTTTCTTCTGCTGTCCCCGAACCACTCGAAATAATAGCTCCGGCATGGCCCATCCGTTTTCCAGGAGGAGCTGTTTGTCCGGCAATAAAGGCCACAACCGGTTTGGTCATTTTCTCAGCGATAAACTGGGCTGCTTGTTCTTCGGCGTCACCGCCAATTTCACCAATCAAAACAACAGCAATAGTTTCAGGATCGTTTTCGAAACGCTCCAACAAATCAATGAAATACAATCCGGCGACGGGGTCGCCACCAATTCCAACAACTGTAGTTTGTCCAAAATCGTTAAGCGTGAGTAGGTTCACAACTTCGTATGTCAAAGTACCACTTCTGGAAATGAAGCCAATATTGCCTTCTTTAAAAATCATTGCAGGTAAAATTCCAACAAGTGATTCTCCAGGTGTAATTAATCCGGGACAGTTTGGTCCGATTAAAAGTGTGCCATTTTGTTTCAGAATTGGAGTCACACGAATCATATCCTGAACCGGAACACCTTCGCTGATTGCAATAACCAGTTTTACTCCGGCTTCTGAAGCTTCAAGTATGGCATCAGCGGCATATGCGGCCGGAACAAAAATAATCGAAGTATTGGCGCCAGTTGCTTTGACAGCATTTTCAACCGAATTGAATACAGGCACACCATCCACACTTTCGCCTTCTTTACCCGGAGAAACACCCGCTACAATATTTGTTCCGTATTCAATCATGCGACCAGTGTGGAATTTTCCGTCGCGTCCGGTTATTCCCTGAACAACCAGTTTTGTATCTTTATTTACTAAAATGCTCATTAGAGTTATGAATTATGAGTTATAAGTTATGATTTTTGGTTGTGAAATTTTGCATAAAGAAAGGTGATTCAAATTCACCCTTTCCCTAAGCAGGTCTTATCGTTTGCTAAGTTCAATTGCTTTTTTTGCTGCTTCGCTCATCGAGCTAACTGTTGGCAATCCGGTTTCTTTAAGAATTGCTAAACCTTCCGCAGCATTAGTTCCTGAAAGGCGTACAACAATCGGCACATCAGTCATGATGATTTCCAGTGCTTTGAGCAATCCACGCGCCACGTCGTCGCAACGGGTAATTCCGCCAAAGATGTTGATCATCACAGCCTTCACACTTTTATCACCCAACAGGATGTTCATAGCATCAATTACTTTTTGTGGGTTCGAACTTCCGCCGATATCCAAAAAGTTTGCCGGAGAGCCGCCATACAATTTAATCATATCCATGGTTGCCATTGCCAGTCCGGCGCCGTTGACCATACAACCGATGTTTCCATCGAGTTTGATGTACGACAAACCTTTTTCGTGAGCTGCAATTTCCTGAATCTCTTCCTCATCAGGTTCGCGCATGGCCAAAATTTTAGGCTGACGGAAAAGAGCATTGTCGTCGAAGTTCATTTTACCATCAATGGCAAATACATCGCCCTCAGGGGTTAAAATCAATGGATTTATTTCAGCCAATGTAGCATCGGTTTCGATGTATAATTTGTATAATTTGGTGAGTATTGAAGCTGCCTTTTGTGCCTGTTTAATGTCGCCAAATAATTTAAGGGCAATGTTTCTCGCCTGATAATCGAGCAGCCCAGTTAGTGGATTGACTGGATATTTGATGATTTTTTCCGGATTGTTCTTCGCCACTTCTTCAATTTCAACACCACCTTCGGCGCTGGCCATCAAGGTAACACTCTTGGTGTTTCGGTCGTTTACAAAACCCACGTAAAATTCTTTTTCGATGTCGGCGGCTCTGGTTACAATCACTTTTTCAACCATTAAGCCTTTTATGGTCATTCCTAAAATTTGTTTACCGGCATTTACTGCTTCTTCAACATTTCGGGCAAGTTTTACTCCGCCTGCCTTTCCACGCCCACCTGCCAAAACCTGTGCTTTTACCACAGTCATGCAATTGAGTTCGCGGGCGGCATTTTCAACCTCACTTACGGTGTAACATAAAAAATCGTCTGGAACAGGAATGCCATAATTCCTGAAAATTTGTCTGGCTTGATATTCATGAATCTTCATTTCAAAAAAAAATTATTGGTTAGTATGATTTTGTTGGTTATTAAACGTCTTTCAGGTATTTTTAGTCTGAATTGCCCAATCAATAACCCTATTATCTATCGGCATCTAAATATCTGCATAATTAGATCATCACAATCGTCTTTTCTGCATTTTTAAAACATATCAACATATAAAACTCAGTTTGGTTTTTAAATTTTATCCTGAATTGACTAAATGAAAGCAAAATCTGATTGATCTTGATTTTAGCCATTCGATAGAAGCCAAAAATAAAAGTGTAATATAGTCGGTTATACTTTTTTAATCTATTTTTGCACCTTATAAAACAAATTAAATGCTCGAAGAAATAAAACAGGTTTTAAAGCAAGAAGCCGAAGCTATTCAGAATATTCCGGTTACTGAAGCGTATGAGAATGCTGTCAATATTATTGAAGAACATGTGCATCAGTTAAAAGGCAAATTGGTTGCTTCAGGAATGGGAAAGGCCGGACAAATAGCTTTGAACATAGCAACTACTTTCAGCTCTACGGGAACTCCTGCTGTGTTTTTACATCCCAGCGATGCCCAACATGGTGACCTTGGAGTAATTCAGCCAAATGATGTGCTTTTGCTTATTTCCAATTCCGGAAAAACGCGCGAAATACTTGAATTAGTTCAGTTGGCAGAAAACCTTTATGAAGGGCTACCATTAATTGTAATCACAAGCAACAAAGAATCGCAATTGGCCCAAATGGCCGATGTTTGCCTTGAAACCGGGAACCCCAAAGAAGTTTGTATCCTTGGATTAACCCCGAGCACTTCGACAACTGTAATGACAGTAATCGGCGATGTGTTAGTTGTGATGATGATGAAACGTATCGGGTTCAACAATGAAGAGTACGCCAAACGTCATCATGGCGGTTATTTGGGTGATAAATCGAGGAAGCAGGCGGGGCTGAAGAAGTAGGCAGTCGCAGTGAACGGTAAATTAGTCATTTAATTGTCATTTACTTTGTGTCATTAATAGTGTAAAACGAAGTCTGAGTTTACAATCAATGACAATTGAATGACCTAATGACAATGAATGACAACAAATTAAGATTTAAACTTTTATAGAATGCGCATTTTAATAGAAAACAGTGTAGGATTGGTGATCGATATACAGGAACGTTTATTTCCGGCGATGGAAGAAAATGAACAGTTGGTTGAAAATTGTTGCAAACTGATTCAGGGATTGCAGATTTTGGGCCTGCCCTTGTTGGTAACCCAGCAATATACCAAAGGCTTGGGCGAAACCATAGCCGAAATCAAATCGTTGATTCCCGATTTTCAGTACATCGAAAAGAAAGATTTTAGCTGTTTGGGTGAGCCGGTATTTGCTGAAAAGCTTGCTCTTTCAGGAGCAAAAAATGTAATCATCTGCGGAATCGAATCGCATGTTTGTGTACTGCAAACGGCCATTGATTTGAAGGAAGCAGGTTATAATCCGGTGGTGGTATTCGATTGCGTTTCGTCGCGCTCGTACGATAATGTTGATCTTGCGGCCGAACGTTTACGCTATGAAGGAATCATGATGACTTCTATGGAGTCAATCCTATTTGAACTTACTCGTAGTGCAGGAAATCAAGGGTTTAAAGAAATTTCGAAACTGGTGAAATAGTCCTACCCTTATTGGCTAACAGACTAGTGCAGGTTTAAAAATAATTAAACATTAGAAATCCATAAAACAAAAACGCAAGGCTATCAACCTTGCGTTTTTGTTTTATGGCGAAAATTAATATTCGTCTTCGTTGAAAAAGAAATCGTCTTTACTCGGGTAATCAGGCCAAATATCCTCAATACTTTCATAAATTTCCCCTTCATCTTCTATTTCCTGAAGGTTTTCAATAACTTCAAGAGGAGCACCGCTACGGATGGCAAAATCAATCAACTCATCCTTACTTGCTGGCCAAGGGGCATCCTCTAGTTTTGAGGCCAATTCGAGTGTCCAGTACATATTATTTAATTTAGAAAGTTTTTAACTCGGTTTTTTTAAACTTTTGCGAATATAACAAAAAATCGGATTCTGCAAACATTAATATTTATTAATCGCCAATCTCCGGAGACCATAGTATTTCCGGTGCTTTCTGATCCAAAGTTACCTTTCTGGAAAGTACGAATAGGTAGTCAGACAGGCGGTTAATAAATTTAATCAGCAGTGGATCTACTTCATTGTTTTCGGCCAATTCAATAATACGGCGTTCTGCTCTGCGACATACAGTACGCGCTACATGACAAAACGACGAAGTCTGGCTTCCTCCCGGCAAAATGAAGTTTCTGAGCTCGGGTAAGCTTTCATTCATTTCGTCCATTTCGCTTTCGAGCAACTCAATGTCAGTCTTTTTACACGGAAGTTGTTTTTTGATCAAGGCAATCGATTCGTCGGTTGCCAAATTTGCTCCAATAACGAATAATTTATTTTGTATAATTTCAAGCACTTGATCTGTGCGGGTGTCGGTTTGCATCGAACGGATCAACCCAATGTATGAATTCAGCTCGTCGATTGTTCCATATGACTCCAACCTGATATTGTGTTTTTTTACTCTTGAACCACCAATTAATCCGGTTGTTCCATCGTCGCCGGTACGCGTATATATTTTCATGTGTTTATAATTTGTTTTTTAATTGCCACATGGAACTCGCCGTGATAGTCATTCACATAGTTGCGGAAAGTCTTACCCATGGCTCGTTTCATTTTGTATATTTAAAAAACAAATGGAATCAATTTTTTAGTTCGATTCTGATAATCGAGATATTTTTGCCCCATTTGTTCAACCATAAATTTTTCTTCTATTTTTATCCGATACGAATACCCCAAAGAAACAGCAATGATCATCGACACTATTGAAAGCCAATTCGAAATTGAAACAGCAGTACCAATAAAAATGAAAAGCTGTCCCAAATATCCGGGATGCCGAATCATTTTATATAATCCAGTTTCAATTAGCTCATGATTCTCAATCTTTGTTACTCTATAAGTAAAATGCTGTTTCAGCGTATTTATTGCGTAGATTCTGATTATTAGTCCAATAATTATCAGGAATGCTCCGATCGCAAAAAAGAAATCCCAGTGGTAAATTCTGCCAATTTTTGTCATCCCAATCCTGAAGGATAGAAAATAACCAATACCAATTAAAATAAACAGAATCCAGATGCTCCCTTTGTCACCTTTATTCACAATTGAATTCTTGCGTTTCACCCTCTGTCTGATACTCATGAGTATTTCAAAGAAGCCATAAACATATGAAAAAATGATGATTGATAAGATTTTATAATCCATTCGTTCTTAGTTTCACTTAGAATTGGAATTTTGTTAGTAAACAGGGTTCACATTCACATAATCAGCTTCGATTTCACCATCTTTTAGTTTGATGATACGGTGTGCATGCATGGCAATGCTTTCCTCATGAGTAACCACAATCAAAGTATTCCCCTTACGGTGAATTTCTGCGAAAAGCTGCATGATTTCTTCAGATATTTTTGAATCGAGATTTCCAGTTGGTTCATCAGCCAGCAAAATACTTGGGTTATTAACCAACGCACGGGCAACAGCAACACGTTGGCGTTGACCTCCGGAAAGCTCATTTGGTTTGTGCTCTATTCGATCTGCCAGGCCAACTTCACTCAAAATTTTCTCTGCTTTTTCAATGCGCTGTTGTTTTCTCACTCCGGCATAAACCAAGGGCAGCATAACATTTTCGAGCGCTGTATTTCGTGGAAGTAAATTAAATGTCTGAAAAACAAAGCCAATCTCCTTGTTCCGGATTTCAGCAAGTTCATCATCAGATAAATGGCTTACATCCTGATCATTAAGAATATATAATCCACTGGTTGGTGTGTCCAAACAACCAATTACATTCATCAAAGTCGATTTTCCGGAACCTGAAGCACCCATAATTGCGACATACTCCCCTTTGTTGATGTTAAGCGAAACAGATCGTAATGCTCTTACAATTTGGGTACCTACCCGATAGTTCTTTACGATTTTTTCAAGCTTGATAACACTGTCCATCTTTTGAATTGATTTGTTCGACTTGATTAGTTTGATTCAGTCTTTGATTATTACAAATATCTACCCTAAATTCAGATAAAATGCACGATTTTCAAAATAAAACCATAAAAGTTCCGAATTGTTGGTTATTGGTAAATCATTTAGCCAACATAAGGAAACATCATTCAACAAAAAGGAGATAATTTTTATCTTTGACCTATGTCAGAATTTCTGGATCAGGATATCAAATTTCTACCCGGCGTTGGACCTCAGCGTGCCGAAATGCTCAAAAAGGAATTGAAGATTTTTACCTTCAACGATCTCCTGTATTATTTCCCCTACAAATACATCGACCGAACGAAATTCTACCGCATTTCGGAGATTACCAGCAATATGCCGTACATTCAATTGAAGGGTAACATTGTTCGATTTGAAACAACCGGAGAAGGAGTTCGACAGCGATTGATTGCTGAATTTCGCGATGAATCGGGTGTCATGGAACTATTGTGGTTTCAGGGCGTGAAATGGGTAAAGGAAAATGTCAAGGCTGGTGTTGAGTACATTGTTTTTGGGAAACCTACCATTTTTAATGGAAAAGTCAATATCGTTCATCCGGAGTTGGAACCGGCTGAAAATAAGCAAATATCAGCAGGAGTTTTTCAGGCTTATTACAATACTTCAGAAAAAATGAAGCAGAAGTTTATGACGAGCAAAGCTCTGAATAAATTTCAGTTCAATCTTTCAACGCTAATTGAAGGCAAAATTTTCGAAACGCTCCCTCCTACATTAATATCAAAATTGAAATTAATGTCCTTGCCGATTGCGTTGCGTCAGGTTCATTTCCCTGAAAATCCACAGCTTCTGAAAAATGCTCTTTTTCGTCTAAAGTTTGAAGAGTTGTTCTATATTCAGTTACGCATATTAAGCTTGAAACACTATAGGGAAGGCTCATTCAAAGGATTCATCTTTTCGAAAGTCGGCTACAACCTTAATACATTTTTCAGTAATAATCTTCCGTTTGAGCTCACCAATGCTCAAAAAAAAGTTGTCAAAGAAATCCGTAAAGACATGGGCTCGGGCAAGCAGATGAACCGTCTGCTTCAGGGAGATGTGGGCAGCGGAAAAACTCTTGTTGCGCTGATGACGGCTTTGATTGCTTTCGATAACGGGTTTCAGGTGAGCCTGATGGCTCCGACTGAAATATTGGCAAATCAGCATTACAACTCAATTAAAAAAATGACTGATGGACTTGGGATCAATATCGCTCTTTTGACAGGTTCTACAAAAAAAGCCAAGCGAATTGTCATTCATGAGCAGTTGGAAAACGGTAGTTTGCAATTGCTGATTGGTACTCATGCCCTGATTGAAGACAAGGTGAATTTTCAGAAACTTGGTTTGGTCATTGTCGACGAACAGCACCGTTTTGGGGTTGCCCAACGCGCCAAGCTCTGGAAGAAGAACGAATTTACTCCGCCCCATGTATTGGTAATGACAGCCACCCCAATTCCTCGCACTTTGTCAATGACGGTTTATGGCGATCTGGATGTTTCCGTAATTGATGAGCTACCACCCGGACGGAAACCTATACAAACCCTGCATTATTACGAAAACCGACGAAAGCAGGTCTATGATTTTATCCGCGATCAGGTTGAAGTTGGACGTCAGGTTTATGTGGTTTATCCGTTAATTAAAGAATCTGAAAAGCTGGATCTGAAGAATGTGGAGAATGGATACGATTTATTGAAACAGGTATTTCCGCGATATTCCATCAGTATGGTTCATGGTAAGATGAAACCCGCAGAGAAAGATGGTGAAATGCAACTGTTCAAGGAAGGAAAGACGCAGATCATGGTTGCAACAACAGTAATTGAGGTTGGTGTTGATGTGCCGAATGCTTCGGTCATGATTATCGAAAGTTCGGAACGGTTTGGTCTTTCACAACTACACCAGCTTCGAGGCAGGGTAGGGCGCGGCGCCGAACAATCGTACTGTTTGCTAATGTCGTCTTACAAAATCAGCAACGAAAGCCGCAAACGTCTCGAAACGATGGTGAGAACCAATGACGGTTTTGAAATCGCAGAAGTCGATATGCAACTTCGTGGTCCCGGCGATTTGGAAGGAACCCAGCAAAGCGGCATCGGGTTCACCCTGAAAATTGCCAATTTGGGTCGCGATGGCGAAATTCTGCAACATGCACGCAATCAGGCTTCCGATTTGCTCGACGAAGATCCCAAACTTCAGAAACAGGAAAACCAGATACTTGTTTATCACCTCCTAAAAATGAAAAATACCGAGTTTAACTGGAGTTCGATAAGCTGAGGGCGGAGAGCATAGGGCATGGAGTTAGAAGAGCAGATCCCTGAGCCGCGAAGCGTGTCGAAGGAAGCAATTTGCCTGATAAACCTGATTTTATTCAGGGAGTTCAATAATTGTTTAATCTATATTTCGGACCCTAAAAAATATCAATAACATGAAGAAAATAATTTGGATAGTTGGTGTGTTTGTTTCAATGGCTATTTTCTGTCAGGCTCAAAATGTGAGTAAAGGCAAGGTCATTAATGAGGTAAAAGGTAAAGGCTTTTATTACGAATCCATTATGAAGGATGTAAGTGCCGTTGAGGAAAAACTTTCGGAGAAAGAGCCTTTCGTTCGCTTCATTATGGATCAATCTGGCATGGATTTACCTAATAATCCGTCGTTATACAAAGCAATGTGGAGTAATCCTACTATCTCGCAGGGAAATACCGGGACTTGCTGGAGTTTCTCTACCACTGCATTTTACGAATCGGAAGTTTATCGCCAACACAACAAAAAATTGAAAATATCGGAGATCTATTCTGTTTATTGCGAGTACATCGAAAAAGCACGTCGTTTTATTGAGAAACGAGGAAATTCGGTTTTTGGAGAAGGTTCGGAAGGAGACGCCCTGGCTCGTATCATGAAAACTTATGGTGCAATGCCTTCGGAAGCTTATACAGGAATTATCGATGGAAGGAAATTTCACAATCATGCGAAAATGGTTGAAGAAATGACCACATTCCTGAATTCGTTGAAAACATCAAACGCATGGAATACGGATAATGCGTTGGAGACTATAAAATCAATCATGAACCATTATATTGGTACACCTCCAACCGAATTTGTTATTGAAGGAAAAACTTATACTCCACAAACTTACCTGAAAGATTATCTCCAGATTAATCCGGATGATTTTGTTGAGATTCTCTCTTATAAACAGGAACCTTATTGGCAACAGGTTGAATATAAAGTTCCTGACAATTGGTGGCACAGCAAAGATTATTACAATGTTCCGCTCGACGATTTTATGGCAGTACTGAAAAAAGCCATCAAAGCCGGATATACTTTGTGCATTGGCGGCGATTTATCGGAATCTGGTTTTAGCCGCGAAACGAATTGTGCCTTAATTCCGGATTATGATATTTCTTCAGCCAACATTAACGACGACGCCCGTCAGTTCCGCTTTTCGAACGAAACTACCACCGACGATCATGGTATGCAGTTGATTGGTTATCTCGAAAATTACAAAGGTTTAGGAAAAGATTGGTTCCTGATTAAAGATTCAAGTTCAGGTTCCCGAAATGTTGATCCAACCTCGCCCAATTTTGGATATTATTTTTTCCACGAAGATTACGTCAAATTAAAAATGATGGGATTTACAGTTCATAAAGATGCTGTAAAAGATCTGCTGATGAAGTTCAAATAGTTTTGAAATATTGGTGAATAGTATTAAAACAAACTTACTTTTGTTGAATTTTTAATTTTAAAAAATAACAAAAGCAATGAATAATGCAGATGTCGTTTCAACTGATATTTTAATTATTGGAGGTGGCCCTTCCGGGCTTGCAACTTCTATTCATCTGGCAGATGTTTTAAAGCAAAAAGGACTGAATTATAGGATTTTACTGATCGAAAAAGGAAGCTCGATTGGTAGTCATATCTTGTCGGGTGCGGTAATAAAGACGGATGTTTTTAAACGTTTGTTGCCAGATGTTGATTTTGGCGAGATTCCTTTCAACTCAAAAGTTACTTCCGATTCTACAGTTATATTGACTGAGAACGGATCATTCAAGTTGCCTGTTCATGTGCCGTACATGAGTAACAAAGGCAATTACACAGGCTCATTGGGGCAAATTTGTCGCTTCCTGGCTCAAAAAGCAGAAGAAAAGGGAGTAGAAATTTACACCGGATTTTCAGTAAACGAGATTTTGTATCAGGATGGAAAAGTGATTGGCGCCAAAACCATTGATACAGGCATCGATCATAACGGAAAACAATTGGAAAATTTTCAACCGGGAACCCGTATCGAAGCCAAGCTGACAATTTTTGCTGAAGGCACAAGAGGGCCGTTGACTAAACGGTTAATCGAAAAGTATGAACTGGATAAAGGCAAAAACTGCCAGATATATTCATTGGCCTGTAAAGAATTATGGAGTGTACCTGAAGGTAATATCAAACCGGGAGAAGTATACCATACTATGGGTTATCCACTTAACCTGAAAGAATTTGGTGGGGGATTTGTTTATGGATTGAACGACAATAAGGTCGCAGTAGGGTTGGTCGTTGGGCTTGAATATGAGGATCCATCATTCGA
>Ga0302286_10002276_pt1 | contig 13419 bp, 13 predicted proteins | sample III_Fen_E2_3_FD_198765 | JGI IMG/M metagenome (GOLD analysis project Ga0302286, IMG submission 198765) | Peat permafrost microbial communities from Stordalen Mire near Abisko, Sweden - III_Fen_E2_3 | ecosystem: Environmental > Terrestrial > Soil > Wetlands > Permafrost | place: Sweden: Abisko...
TATATAGCCGCTATGGGCGGTCTGGACATACTGATCATGACCGGTGGAATCGGCGAAAATGCTGATACGACCCGCGAAGGTATTTGCAGTGAACTGGAATGCCTGGGTATTACTCTGGATTATGCCAAAAACAAAGGTTTCAGGAGTGAAGGGATTATCAGCACACCTGATTCGAAGGTAAAAATAATTGTAGTTCCAACTGATGAAGAATTGGTAATTGCACTTGATACCGAAGAGATCGTTTTTACCCAGATAAAATCGTAAGCATTCCTGAAATGTTTTCATATAAATTATAAGCAAAATGTTTGCTTCGTTAAAGTATCGTAACATCCGGTGTTGAACAACATCGGATGTTTTGTTTTTCAACGGTTTAAAAACATTCAAGGACTTGATATTTATCCTTTATTTATCAGTGTCAAAATGGTAATTTTGACCTCTTAACATGTTTAGGTATGAAATTGGAACGCTTAGCTGATTTGTTTGATTACACAAGATGTCTTGAAAAGAGGACCTTGATTGCTGTAAATGCTATTGATGGTCACAGCCTTGAGGCGATTGCTGAAGCGGTCAAACTTGGAATTGTTTCGGCCATTGTTACGGGAGATCGAAAGAAAATCCTCAACCAATGCCGGATTGCAAATATTGATCCTGAAGTTCTTGAGATAATCAATGCAGAAACGGAGGTTGATGCAGCCCGCCTGGCCGTGGAACAAGCCTCGAAAACACCAGGTTGTATCCTGATGAAAGGATTAATCCAAAGTGATATTTACCTTCGTGCAATTCTGAATAAGAAAACCGGATTGTTACCTGCAGGCGGAGTTTTGAGCCATGTATCTGTAATAGATAATCCCAATTATCACAAGTTGTTGATTGTGAGTGATGTGGCAATTATTCCCTATCCAAGTATCCCGCAAAAGATTGCCATCATTAAATATCTGAAAAAGATGGCCATGGATTTTGGCATAGCCCAACCAAAAATAGCTATCATTACACCTACTGAGCAGATTTTACCTTCGGTCGTTTCATGCACTGATGCAGTCGAAATTATGAAAACAGTTGTAACCGGGCAGTTTTTACCAGCTATAGTTTTTGGACCCATGGCACTCGATGTGGCGCTCGATCCTGAGTCTGCTAAAATCAAGAATATCACCTCTGAAGTGGCTGGTGATGCTGATTGTCTGCTATTTCCGAATATCGATGCAGGCAATATTTTTTATAAGACAAACACGAAATTGTGTGGTGCAGACCAGGCTGCAGTGGTTATGGGAGCCCGCGTCCCGGTGATCTTATCATCAAGAGGAGATAGCATAAGAACTAAACTGAACTCAATTGCACTTGCTGCGTTGTTAAGCATATAAATCTGATTCATGAGCGATATTCGAATACTGGCCATCAATCCTGGCTCAACCTCAACCAAATTTGCAGTTTACTTCGGAGAAGAATGTAAGCTGAAAAAAACGTTGCGCCATTCCATTGAAGAATTATCGCTTTATGACAATATCATCGATCAGTTTGAATTCCGCAAAGGATTGATTATTGATTCGCTGGTTGAAGAAGGATTTGATGTCGATAAAATCAAATATATCATTGGTCGTGGCGGCCTGACATACTCCTTGAAATCAGGGGTTTATCTGGTAAATAGCCGAATGCTTGAACATGCACGGTCAGGTATTTATGGACAGCATGCCAGTAACCTGGGACCGCTCATTGCTGATTATATTGCTTTACAGATTCCCGGAGCCAGGGCTTTTATTGCCGACCCGGTGGTGACCGACGAATTGGAAGAAATAGCCCGCTTCTCCGGCCATCCGGCTTTTGAACGCAGATCAATCTTTCATGCCTTGAATCAAAAAGCTACTGCACGGGTTCATGCAAAAAAAATCGGTCGTAAATACGAAGAACTAAACCTGATCGTGGCTCATCTGGGCGGCGGAATATCGGTTGGCGCTCATTGCAAGGGAAAGGTAATTGATGTCAATAACGCGCTGGATGGGGAAGGCCCGTTCAGCCCAGAGCGCAGCGGGACCTTGCCTGCAGGGCAGTTAATTGAACTTTGTTTCGGAATGAAAAACCAGAAAGATGAGATTCGCCGGATGGTAATTGGTGAAGGGGGCTATGTGGCTTATCTGGGGACAAACGATGCCATGGAAGTAGAACAACGTGCCAAGGATGGCGATATTCTGGCTATCAAAATTCAGGATGCACTCGGATATCAGGTAGCTAAATCTATCGGCGAAATGGCGGTTGTGCTGAATGGTTATGTGGATGCAATTATTCTTACAGGAGGCCTGGCTTACAGTAAATATCTGACTAAATATATTACTTCAAAAGTTGAATTTATATCATCAGTACATGTCTATCCGGGTGAAGATGAACTCGAAGCCCTTGCCTTAAATGCATTGAGAGTGGCAACCGGTGAGGTGGAACCCCTGGAATACCCCAATTAGTCTATATTATTCCTGCCATTACGTAATTGCAATTTCAACTTCATTATTTTAAGTGTGTGATGAAGATCAAAATAAAGATTTTTATCTTTATAGAATAAACCATAATTTCCTAAGCCATGAAGGCTATCACATTTTTGTTTTTACTTTTCTTTCTGATCCTTCAGAATTCGTTCGCACAGCGGAAAGATGTCATATCTGAAGAGTCTAAAGTTCCTGAATATCAGCTTCCCGATGTATTAACCCGGTTTCATGGCGAAAAAGTTACATCCTCAAAAGAGTGGTTTAAAAAACAACGACCTGACATTCTGAAGCTTTTTACCGATCAGGTATATGGGAAAGTCCCCGGTGTTCAGGGGATCTCTGAAGTTAAGGTTTGGGAAACCTCTGATAACGCGTTAAATGGCCTGGCTACACGCAAACAATTATCACTGTTCTTCAAAAAAGGCAGCAGGAATCTGGAAGTGAATGTTTTAATGTATTTGCCTAAAAAGGAACAAAAGGTACCGGTTTTCCTGGCCTATAATTTCACCGGGAATCATACCGTTTATAATGACCCCTACATCCGTCTTACTGAGGCATGGGTCGAGAATGATCCGTCGGTGGGTATCATCAACAACCAGGTGACCGAACAATCAAGGGCAACGGCATCTAATGGCTGGCCTGTGGAGGAAATAATCAAATCCGGCTATGGTTTAGTTACCATTTACTACGGTGATGTTGATCCTGATAAAAATGATTTCTCTGATGGTATAGAACCTTTTTTTTACAGGAAAAACCAAAGCAAACCCGCGAATAATGAGTGGGGTTCCATTGCTGCTTGGGCGTGGGGGTTATCAAGGGTAATGGATTACCTCGAAAAGGATACTGCCGTTGATTCGAAGAAAGTGGCTGTTTTAGGCCATTCAAGGCTAGGTAAAACAGCCTTGTGGGCCGGTGCAACCGATCCGAGGTTTGCTATGGTCATCTCCAACGAATCGGGTTGTGGCGGGGCTGCCTTGTCGAAGCGTATCTTTGGAGAAACAGTTGAAATTATCAATACTTCTTTTCCTCACTGGTTTTGCGATAACTTTAAGAAATACAATAACAGGGAGGATTTACTCCCGGTTGATCAGCATATGCTGCTGGCATTAATTGCCCCACGCCCCCTATATGTGGCCAGTGCCGAAGATGACAAATGGGCTGATCCGCGTGGAGAGTTTCTATCAGCCAAATATGCCTCCGCTGTATATGAATTGTTGGGTTTGGAAGGCCTTCCGGTGAAAGAAATGCCTGCTGTAAACCAACCAGTCATGGGTACGATCGGATATCATATACGCACCGGAAAGCATGGTCTGACGACCTATGATTGGGAGCAATATATTCGTTTCGCAGATAAACATTTTAAGGGGAAGTAAAAAAAGAAAAAGGAAAGCGGAACTTCAGCCATTCAGCGCTCATTTCAGGATTGCACAGGATACACTTTGCGGTGAATCTGCTTTCCTTTGAATACAAAATGAAATAGAGGAAACCATAATCATGAATAAGCAACATTTTTTGGCCTTCGACATTGGCGCTTCCAGCGGCCGTGCAATCCTGGGAACATTGGCAAACGATAAACTTGAACTGAATGAAGTACATCGTTTTATCAACCAGATGCAATTGATTAACGGCCATTATTTCTGGAATATTTTCAGCCTCTTTAATGAATTGAAGGCCGGTCTGAAAAAGTGCATCAGGGAATTTGGTGTTCAGCCTGAATCCATTGGAATTGATACCTGGGGGGTCGATTTTGTCCATTTGAACAAGGAAGGGTTAATCCTCTCCCTGCCATTTGCTTACCGTGATTCGCGCACAAATACCTCCATGGAAGATTTATTTCAGGTCATTCCGCAGGAAGAAGTTTATGCTCAGACAGGCATTCAGTTTATGCAGTTCAATAGTTTATTTCAGCTATTTTCAATGGTGAAGGATCAGTCCTCATTGCTCGAAATAACCGATTCAATCCTTTTTATGCCCGATGCCCTGAATTATTTGTTCTCAGGAATAAAAAGGAGTGAATTTTCGATTGCCAGTACCAGTCAGATGATTGTTCCCGGTACCTGTAACTGGAATTATGATTTGATCAAAAAAGCAGGAATCCCTGCTAAAATTCTTCAGGAGATCATTTTACCGGGTACCATTCTGGGCAATATACAGGATGAGGTTGCAGCCGAAACGGGCAGCAAAACAGTACCGGTTATTGCAGTAGCTGGTCACGATACAGGTTCAGCCATCGTTTCGGTACCGAGCATCCTGAATAATTTTGTATACCTCAGTTCAGGAACCTGGTCAATTATGGGCATTGAAAGCGAACATCCGATTATATCCGAACAGACACATCAGTTAAATTTTACCAATGAGGGTGGGGTAGACGGTACAACCAGGTTTCTGAAAAACATCATGGGAATGTGGCTGATACAGGAAACCCAACGAATCTGGGCCGATCAGGGTATAAGCTATACCTGGCCGGAAATGGTTGAGCTGGCGCGTAATTCTGAACCCTTTAAATTTCTGATCAATCCTGATGATCCCATGTTTTTGAATCCAAGAGATATGACTCTTGCGATACGTGATTTTTGCTATCAGACGGCCCAGGGTACTCCTGTTAATCATGCAGAAGTTGTTCGTTGCATTTACGATAGCTTATCGTTAAAATACCGTTATACGCTCGAACAAATCAGGGAGGTCACTGCGCAGCCCATTGAAATAATTCATATCATCGGGGGTGGCGCCAATAATCATTTCCTCAATCAGCTTACGGCCGATGCTACGGGATTACGTGTGATTGCCGGTCCCACAGAGGCAACTGCCATCGGTAATATTCTGATTCAGGCCAGGGCGCTTGGATATGTAGGCTCGGTAAATGAGATCCGCCAGATCATAGCCGGTTCATTTGATCTGGTCCAATTTAATCCAACTAATGATCTTGATTGGGAGAGCGCTTACAACCGGTATCTTGAAATAATGGTTTAGAAAGACACGTTTAATACACCTTTACCCAACTCGGCAGATTCAAAATGTTGCTCCTTATTAATAAAGTTTATAGGAAAGACCTGAAAATAACGTACATTCTGATTATTTAATTTGGCTGGAGTCCATTCACCCGCCAGGCTTATAAACGATTCCACTGCAACGTTATTGATGTTCGGTCCCAGTCCTTTCAGGATTCGGAAGCCATCAATCTGTCCTTTCTCAGTAACTACAAACCCGATAATCAGTGATCCGTTAATTGATGACATATCAATGCCTGCATCTTTGAAGCTTTTGAGCAAATGCTGATGCAGCACTTTTATCCCGGGCTGAAATCCTGGATCGGTATCCACTGAATAGAAGATGTTGTCTATATATTTCTCCCCGTCTTCTGACCAGTTTTGATTCGAAACCAGTTCATTTTTATTGTATACCGATATGGATTTTTTCTGGCCATTTTGATAGAATTCAGTAACTTCACCCTGAAGGGTCAGCGGAATTTTGGTGGTTGAGTTGCCGATCCGCATAACCTGATCTTTATGGATATCTTTAAACCTGAAAGTGCCGTCAGCAAGGGGATAATAAATGCGGCTTAACGTTTCTGACTTTCCCTTGTCGTTAGTGCCACGTATGTGATAGGTTGAATCGTTTGCCTTCCTGAATCGTTCTGTGTAGATCTTTCTCCATTTGGAATCCTGAAATGACAGTGATTGCACGATAGTTTCTGATGCCGATTTTATGCGGGTTTTCTGAATGATATCAGCATGCTCCTTAGTGGTAAGCTTGCCGTTTTTACCAATGTAGGCGATCGATTCTTTCTGTGCAGAAACCGTGGCAGTCAATAAGAAAAAACTTAAGAATAGAATTATCCCGTTAATATTCAGGTGTTTTGTTTTCATCGGTCAAAGTTTCAATTTGATGTTTTCAGTCGGCTCGGTTTTATGATCTGTAAAGATAACAATAGTTGCTTATATCCAAGTGAGAGTTTGAATTACAAATCGTGTTAATGATATAACATTTATGACATTTAATCCCGAAACGGAATGATTATGAAGAACATGCTTTCCCTGTTTCGTTAAAACCATTCATCATCAAAAAGGAATTAGTTTCCAATCTAAAGAATTAATATCCCCAGCACCAAAAGCATATACAATCTTAACGTTTTACCTTTTACTTATTGTATTTCTCTCCTTAATTTGTTTCTTGATTATCTATTTATCTGGACAAAACAGAAACTGTACCAGGCTCGGACACACTCCCTATAATTTGATGCTTATTTGAGCTATATCTGTACTAAATTCCAGGTTTTCATACATATATAGTACATATACACGTCAGATATACCGAAGAAGGTAGCAGGCTGGGATTAGCCGGAATCTGATATAAAAAAACCTTGTCATACAAATGACAAGGTTTTGGGTTCTGCATTATAGGTAGTTTATTTTTTCTTTTTATTCAGTTCTTCCGCTGAGATGGATTCACGCATGGAGGTGTCGGCCATGATGTTTTTGTATTTCATATAATCCATTATACCCAGATTTCCATTTCTGAAAGCTTCGGCAATGGCCATTGGGATCTGTGCTTCTGCGTCTATAACTTTGGCGCGGGCTTCCTGTGCTTTTGCCTTCATTTCCTGTTCCAGGGCAACAGCCATGGCACGACGCTCTTCAGCTTTGGCCTGGGCGATGTTTTTGTCGGCTTCAGCCTGATCCATCTGTAATCCTGCACCAATGTTCTTACCGATATCAATGTCGGCAATATCGATGGAAAGTATCTCAAAGGCAGTTCCTGCATCAAGGCCCTTCCCCAAAACGACTTTGGAAATTGAATCAGGGTTTTCGAGCACAGCCTTGTGGGTATGGGAAGATCCGATGGATGATACAATACCCTCGCCTACACGTGCAAGAACTGTTTCTTCACCGGCTCCTCCAACCAATTGCTTAATGTTTGCACGAACGGTGACCCTGGCCCTGCAGATCAACTGGATGCCATCCTTTGCCACAGCGGCAACCGGCGGGGTATCAATTACCTTTGGGTTTACCGACATTTGTACAGCCTGAAAAACATCACGGCCTGCCAAGTCAATGGCTGTGGCCATTTTAAATGAAAGTTCGATGTTGGCTTTTTGGGCCGAAACGAGGGCATGTACAACTTTTTCAACATGACCTCCGGCCAAGAAGTGGGCCTCAAGTTCATCACGGTTGAGCACCAGGCCGGCTTTTGTCCCTTCAATAAGGGCTCTTACAATGACCGATGGCGGTACTTTTCGGAAACGCATCAGAAAGAGTTGTAACAGGGAAATGCGAACATCGGAAACAAGCGCCGAAAACCAAAGTCCGACAGGGATATAATACAATATGATGATCAGTAGAATAAAAATTCCGGCGATCAGTCCAAATACTCCAAGTCCATAAATTTGATCCATTATTCTAAGTTTAAAGGTTCAACTGTTATTTGAGATTTTTCGATCTGAATGATTCTGACTTTCTCTCCCGGATTCACAAAAGTGCCTGTCGAGCGTACTTCGACCACCTCATTGTTTACCTTTATCTTTCCCATGGGTGCGAGCCTTCCTATGGTTACACCAATATCGCCAATATTGACTTTTTCGTGATTAATTTCATTAGCAAAACCGTGGAGTACGGTTTTGAGTACCATTTTCTTTCCGCTTTTCCCCTTGAACAACAGAACCACGATGGTAGGCGCGGCAATGAGAATAAACCCTAAGGTCAGAAACCCGATCAGATTGCCGTAACTGCTGAATGCCAGATAAATGCTGTAAGCAAAAAGCAGTAAACCACCAAGCCCGGCAATGGTGATCCCGGGTAAAATGGTGAACTCGATCATTAACAAAACAATGCCAAGAATGATGAGGAATAAAATGATGAGGACGTTCATGGAGATGGTTTAATCAATGGTGGCTTTGAGCTCTTTTTGCACCAGAGCATTTTTCATTGGTCTAAGATACGAAAAACTTCCTTTTTTAACATCACATTTTCCTTTATAATGCACCATAAGTGTACATTGTTCGGCCTGGAGCACATCGTGGTCACAAATATCGATCAACGCGCTGATCACATAATCAAAAGTGTGGTAGTCGTCGTTATGCAGAATCAGGAACCTGTCTCTTTTGCTCCGATGCTCCTGTTCTTCATTTTTTTCCTTCTGTGGATATTCTTTTGAGGTCATTATTCCTTGTTTAATTTTTTGGCATCCACCAATGTTATTTTCTTTCCGTTCTGATAAGCTACAATACTGGCATTTTTAATCCCTTCCTGCTTAACCTGGTTATGAAGTATCACTGCTTCATCATATTTATTTAAATTTCCAGTTGTGTAAATAGTAACACCTTTTTCATCCTTATAGTTTTCAACTTTTCGCAGTACTGAAAGTTTTTTTATCAGTTTGGCCGCAGAATCAGGCACTTTTGATTTATACGAACCAATCAGTATTTTATATACAATACCAACTGATTCTTCGGTTTTTATCTCAGCAGGCGTCGGTTTTGATTCGTAATAGATAATGGTATCGGGTATTGCCTGTTTGTTCTTCATCGTTTGCTCGCTGTGTGATTTATCTTTCAAACTAATACTATCCTTATAGGCTTTTATCTTTTCTTTAAACCCTGTAATTTTTTCGGCAGTGGCTGATTGCCAATATTGGTTTTCCATGGTTCGGGCTTGATCGTAAAGAGTTGGTATTTCTGCGTTTAACGCAATTGATCGAGCTTCGTTCTTTAAAATCTGAGCTGCTATTACATCTTTCTGGTCACTTAATGCATTGGCATAGACTCTTCGCAAACTATCAGTTGTAGAGGAGAGATTTTTTAATTCCTTCTCTTTCATCCATGCCTGAAAGAACAGATTCCTGGATTCATTTTTTACAAAATGCCTGAAACTAAAGTAACGGATGTCCGTATTTACCTGAAAATCAATATTATTGTCTTCGAATTGCCTGGGGATGATGAATCCAGCATCCTGATTAGTATTTTTTATTTCAACTGCTGGTTGGGTTGTAATTGTATCTTCAGAAGAAAAAAGTCTAAGGACTGGAACCTTCTCGCCGCACTTATAATTTTGATTCAGACTACCGGCAAATAAATAGCTTGTTCCAATTGTAAACAAAAGGATAAGAAAACTTGTTTTTATGTTTGTTTTAGATAGGATTAACATATTCAATGCGTCATTGATTCGGCTTTAAAATTACAAAAATTGTACCAAGCTTTTAGTATAAATGGTCTGGTTTATTTTACTAACATCGTTTTGCACAGCCGATTTATATCATTATTTCAAGTATATTTGTCTAACTTAATACATTCAATATGGCTAGTTTAAGTAAAGGGGATCAAGCTCCTGAATTTCATGGGCTGAACCAGAACGGTGAAGAGATTTCATTGGGCGGATTCAAGGGGAAAAAACTTATTTTATACTTTTATCCGAAAGATAATACCCCCGGATGCACGGCTGAATCGTGCAATCTGAATGATAATTACAAGATGTGGCTTTCCAAAGGTTATGAAGTGGTGGGGATAAGTCCCGATAATGTTGCTTCGCATAAGAAATTTGCCGATAAGTTCAAGTTCGGGTTTAACCTGGTTGCCGATCCTGATACCAAAATTTTACAGGATTATGGCGTATGGGGTGAAAAAAATATGTATGGTAAGAAATACATGGGTGTTTTGCGAACTACATTTGTAATTAATGAAAGTGGTGTTATTCTGGAAATATTCAATAAAGTAGAAACCAACAATCACAGCGATCAAATTATTCAAGCATTAGATATCAAGTAAAATGGCAAAAGAAGAAAAATCAAATCAGAATTCTGAAAAACTGAAAGCCCTGCAGTTGACAATGGATAAAATCGAGAAAAGCTACGGCAAGGGTTCGATTATGAAATTAGGCGACCGGGTGGTCGAATTAGTACCTTCCATTTCCTCCGGGTCAATAGGCCTTGACATAGCGATGGGAGTAGGTGGTTATCCAAAAGGAAGGATCATCGAAATCTACGGACCTGAATCATCGGGTAAAACAACACTGGCCATTCATGCCATCGCAGAGGCTCAAAAAGCGGGCGGTATCGCTGCTGTTATTGACGCTGAACATGCTTTTGATCCCGGGTACGCGAGCAAATTGGGTGTCGATATCAACGAATTGTTGATTTCGCAACCCGATAATGGCGAACAGGCTTTGGAAATTGCCGATAACCTGATTCGTTCGGGAGCAGTCGATATCATTGTGATTGACTCCGTGGCTGCATTGACTCCAAAGGCTGAAATCGAAGGAGAAATGGGTGACTCAAAAATGGGACTACAGGCCCGTTTGATGTCTCAGGCTTTGCGGAAACTTACAGCCAACATCAATAAAACAAAAACCTGTGTGATCTTCATCAACCAATTACGTGAGAAGATCGGCGTTATGTTTGGAAATCCTGAAACAACTACGGGTGGAAATGCACTGAAGTTTTATGCTTCGGTCCGTTTGGATATTCGTCGGATTGGGCAGATTAAGGATGGAGAAGAAGCTCAAGGCAATCATACACGCGTTAAAGTAGTGAAAAACAAAGTGGCTCCGCCATTCAAGAAAGCAGAATTCGATATCATGTACGGCGAAGGGATTTCCAAAACCGGCGAAATCGTAGATTTAGGTGTTGAATTAAATATCATTAAGAAGAGTGGTTCATGGTTCAGCTATGGAGATACCAAACTGGGACAGGGTCGCGAATCGGTAAAATCGGTTCTTCACGATAATCCTGAATTAGCGCTTGAACTTGAATCAAAAATTCTGGAAGCAGTCACCGGAGTTGTTCCTGCAAGCTAACTTTAAATAATTTATTAAATTATACTGAATTCATCTCATCTGTAATAAGACCATATCAGTCTTTCTTCAGATGAGATGAATCTTAATTTTCAATAATCCTTTATGGGATTTCATTTTCAGTGGTAAGTGATTAATCTGAATCCTGAGGAGAAGTTATATTATTAAAAATTGTCTTTGTTCTGTTAAACCTGAAATGCGAAAGTGCTTATTTTTATTAAGTGTTTGTTATCTATTCAGCTTACTGATATTCTCAAACAATTCTCAGCTTTTAATCATAATCTATAATTCTATTTCCAAGGTTAAATTAATTTAATCTGAATTATGATTTTATTGGACCGTACTACGCAATAATTATCTTAAAAATCTTATATTTATTGATAATTAATAAAGACAAAAGGGGCCTCTCTTAATGTCTTTCGAAAATAACTATACAGCCATAATAAGTTGAATAATTATGATGTATCTAATCGATGATTTAACAAGAAAGATAAAGATAAAGCATGTTATCATTATCTGGCTGGCAGTAAATCTGGCTTCTGCTTTTTATTCGCTCCTGTACGCTGATGAGGCCTATTATATCCTGTTTTCAAAACAACTGGATTTTGGATATTTTGATCATCCGCCTATGATTGCATTAATGATAAGGGTAGGCCAATTTATTTTCAGTAACGAATTGGGTGTTCGGCTTCTTGCCGTCATTTCTGTTTCAACAGCTTTGTATTTTACTTATAAACTTGCAGACGTTCAAAACCCGCTGTTATTCCTAACTGTCCTGTTTTCAATTTTCGGGTTGAATATTTTAGGTTTTCTGGCACTTCCTGATAGTCCATTATTGTTATTTGCAGTTTTATTTTTTACGATTTATAAGAGGTTTCTGTTCAAGGAAACCGTATTGAATTCACTATTGCTTGGGATAGTCATGTCAGCCATGTTATATAGCAAGTATCAGGGTATTCTGATTATTTTCTTTACAGTACTTTCCAATCTGAGGCTCTTCAAATCAAGATTATTTTGGCTTGCAGCGAATGTGAGTGTTTTGCTATTTATTCCACATTTAATCTGGCAATTTAATAATGATTTTGTGAGTGCTTCGTATCATTTTATTGAACGAATGCCCTCACATTATAAATTCTCATTTACGGTTGAATACATATTGGGTCAGATTCTTTATTATGGGCCCTTTGCCGCTATATTTATGTTTTTTGCTGCACTTAAATTTAAACATTCAGGTTTATTTGATAAGGCTTTAGTATGGAATTTATGGGGAATTATTGGATTTTTCCTTTTGAGTTCACTGAGAGGAAGAGTAGAAGTAAACTGGACCCTGCCGATACTGATCCCTTTGTTGATTTTCTTTTTAAGATACAGTGTTGCAAGGCCAATATTCAAAAAGTGGTTTTATATCTCGGCTGTTCCTGTTATTGTTCTAATCTGTTTGCTGCGTCTGGAAGTCGTTTCCCCTGTTTTTAACCTGAATATAGATCGGTTAAAAGATTTCAGAGGGCACAAAGAGCTTGGAAAAGAGATCGTTGAGAAATCAGAAGGATTGCCAATAATAGTCAATTCTTACCAAATGGCCGGATTGGTATCCTTTTATACAAATACATTTGTGCCGGGCATTTGTATTGATAGTCGACGAAATCAGTTTAATTTATGGCACGCAGTTGATTCACTTCGATTCAAAAAAGTTGCTTATGTGGAGAATTATTTAGATGAGGGAGTGAAAATTCAGAATCCATATTACAGTAATTACAAGATCACAATAATTGACTCACTTCCGGTAATGAATGATATCAGGATAATTACCAGATTAAGCAAACTATCGGTTAGTCCAAAAGAAAATATTCAGGTTAAAGTCGATCTGTTTACGGAAAAAGGACCTGAAAATTACAAGGATGCAGGGATATACTATACGCGGCTTTATGCATGTTTATATCAAGATGATGATCTTTTGAGTGAGAAAGTTTGTTTATTCTCTATTGATCAACTTTTAGAAAAAAACAAAGGTGCATGCAGTTTCCAATTTGATGCACCGTCAGAAAAGGGGAAGTATCAGATCTCAGTTTCATTGAAGACATCAGGTCTTGGTTGTTGGAATACCAAGAAAACGATTAATTTAACTGTTAAATGAAGTTGAATTATTATCCTTAATAAGATAGATAATTGCT
>Ga0302286_10002279_pt1 | contig 13390 bp, 6 predicted proteins | sample III_Fen_E2_3_FD_198765 | JGI IMG/M metagenome (GOLD analysis project Ga0302286, IMG submission 198765) | Peat permafrost microbial communities from Stordalen Mire near Abisko, Sweden - III_Fen_E2_3 | ecosystem: Environmental > Terrestrial > Soil > Wetlands > Permafrost | place: Sweden: Abisko...
CGGTCATACATATTGTGATGAATCATCATTCCACCGCCGTGGGTTGTTGGATATATAATCGTAAACCTGATGGTTCCCGCAATCCCCATATTGTAGGGACAGGTCAAGACCTTTCCGTTACATCATTTTCCCCATTTCCATCCTGCCAATGATCATTGGCAATACCAAAAATAAACGGTCATACATATTGTGATGAATCATCATTCCACCGCCGTGGGTTATTAGATATATAATCGTAAACCTAATGGTTCCCGCAATATCCGTATCGTAGGGACAGGTCGCGACCTGTCCGTTACATCATATTTCATTATATCCCATTTCCAGCCGGCCAATGATTATTGGCAATGCCAAAATAAAAGGTCATACATATTGTGATGAATCATCATTCCACCGCCGTGGGTTGTTGGATATATAATCGTAAACCTAATCGTTCACGCAATGTCCGTATCGTAGGGATAGGTCGCGACCTGTCCGTTACATTATATTTCATTATATCCCATTTCCAGTCGGCAATCATTATTGGCAATGTCAAAATATACGGTCATTTATGTTTTGATGGACATGTGGACAGGTCGCGACCTGTCCCTACGGGTGTGCACAATTATTCTTTATTTCAACGAATCATCATTCCACCGCCGTGGGTTGTCGGATATATAATCGTAAATTACGAATACCATTTTTCTATAGACAGTATATATTCCGCCTTTTCATTGTATTTCAACCCCCTTCCATCTATCAATTTGCATTTCCTATTTCACCCCACAAACATACAATTAATAATTTATTATTTCTGTTTATTAGCGAAATAAATGCAATATTGCATAAAAATCAAATTTCTACAATAGTAGAAATTTGATTTTGTGGTTAGACAAAAAAACAGGTGTCTTCAATGACGTAGATCTACAATAGTAGAAATTTGATTTTGTGGTTAGACTATTAATGCCAGCAACCATCGGAACCGTATCTACAATAGTAGAAATTTGATTTTGTGGTTAGACAGGTGTACTCCAAAAACAGCTCAGTCAAATCTACAATAGTAGAAATTTGATTTTGTGGTTAGACTACGAGAGATGGTAACTGGCACGGGAGGATCTACAATAGTAGAAATTTGATTTTGTGGTTAGACATAAAGGTGGAAAAGTGGGAGATACTAAGGAATCTACAATAGTAGAAATTTGATTTTGTGGTTAGACTAAATATAAATATGGGCTTAACTGCCAAATCTACAATAGTAGAAATTTGATTTTGTGGTTAGACTTACATTTAGTGGTTCGCCTGGTACTTTAATCTACAATAGTAGAAATTTGATTTTGTGGTTAGACTTCAGTTATTGCATAATTTACTTCATCATCTACAATAGTAGAAATTTGATTTTGTGGTTAGACAAGATGAGGAAATAAATCGACTAAAAAAATCTACAATAGTAGAAATTTGATTTTGTGGTTAGACTGTTGAAATGCAAACATCGACACTACATAATCTACAATAGTAGAAATTTGATTTTGTGGTTAGACACTTATCGAACTTGGCGAAGCAATTGACGATCTACAATAGTAGAAATTTGATTTTGTGGTTAGACAACATTTGAAGATTTAGCCGACATAATATCTACAATAGTAGAAATTTGATTTTGTGGTTAGACTCAGAAGAGCTTGCTTCACCTGAGTAATCTTATCTACAATAGTAGAAATTTGATTTTGTGGTTAGACTAAATGGCTTATCGCTTGTTAATGACTATCTACAATAGTAGAAATTTGATTTTGTGGTTAGACTATTACAAATATACATACAAACAAACTTATCTACAATAGTAGAAATTTGATTTTGTGGTTAGACTTGGGGATAGGGTGTCGGTTGTCCCGTTATCTACAATAGTAGAAATTTGATTTTGTGGTTAGACTGTTAACTGGCAAGATCAGGACGACATATCTACAATAGTAGAAATTTGATTTTGTGGTTAGACATTCGAGCACGACGTTTTACTGGACATCATCTACAATAGTAGAAATTTGATTTTGTGGTTAGACAGTTTGCATTGGATTATATTCCGAAACATCTACAATAGTAGAAATTTGATTTTGTGGTTAGACACTAACGTTGGTTGCGGTTTAATTATTGCATCTACAATAGTAGAAATTTGATTTTGTGGTTAGACATAGGAGGCACGAAAGCAAATACGCCTAAATCTACAATAGTAGAAATTTGATTTTGTGGTTAGACGGAACTACGACCGAACTTCCACCGTCATCTACAATAGTAGAAATTTGATTTTGTGGTTAGACTATATGAATCTTAAAATCAACGCCATATATCTACAATAGTAGAAATTTGATTTTGTGGTTAGACCGTTTGTATCAAGTGACAACAGCATAAATCTACAATAGTAGAAATTTGATTTTGTGGTTAGACAAAATAGCAATTTGCGTAAGAAAGTTTCAAATCTACAATAGTAGAAATTTGATTTTGTGGTTAGACATTGGTTTGCAGATTAAAGGTAATATATCTACAATAGTAGAAATTTGATTTTGTGGTTAGACTGAAGATAAAGAGATGCAAGCCCAGATGGTATCTACAATAGTAGAAATTTGATTTTGTGGTTAGACACCTAAAACCAAATCAAACCCTGATTGATCTACAATAGTAGAAATTTGATTTTGTGGTTAGACTAACGGTAATGGCTGTGATTGCTCCAATTATCTACAATAGTAGAAATTTGATTTTGTGGTTAGACACATGTAAGCAGCTATGCCGCTGAATGCACGATCTACAATAGTAGAAATTTGATTTTGTGGTTAGACCAATTTCTTATTAACAATACCGCAATCATCTACAATAGTAGAAATTTGATTTTGTGGTTAGACTGAAAATGCAAGCTGATAATCCAGGAATGATCTACAATAGTAGAAATTTGATTTTGTGGTTAGACGTCACAATCGTTGTTACAATCGTATCCAATCTACAATAGTAGAAATTTGATTTTGTGGTTAGACTAGTAATGTCTATTTTAATGGATTGGTATCTACAATAGTAGAAATTTGATTTTGTGGTTAGACCGGAATCGTGCAAAAATAGTACGGCAGTATCTACAATAGTAGAAATTTGATTTTGTGGTTAGACTTGATAAGCAACTATTTGTCCACTTGATCTACAATAGTAGAAATTTGATTTTGTGGTTAGACTATTTACAAAAACGTCAATCAGTTATATCTACAATAGTAGAAATTTGATTTTGTGGTTAGACCATTTCCCGAAAAAGGAATCTTGCAGATATCTACAATAGTAGAAATTTGATTTTGTGGTTAGACCTTCATCGCAGCCGGATAGGAAAGCGTTTATCTACAATAGTAGAAATTTGATTTTGTGGTTAGACCGGGAAAAAGGTAAAGCCGCGCCGCGAATATCTACAATAGTAGAAATTTGATTTTGTGGTTAGACTCCTTGCTGCGAAGAAGAGAGAGGCCTATCTACAATAGTAGAAATTTGATTTTGTGGTTAGACCCTAACCAACAAATAATACCACAAAAGTAACCATCTTATGGGGATAAACAACTACCAATTCAAAAACATCTTACCCTCCCCCTATAACGACTCATTTATTCAAACAATATTTCAAAGAGCTTATTATTATTTAGTTAGACTCACATACATAATTCTATATCTAAAAATAAAGACTATATCTTGCTAAGTAAAATATAACAAATCCTTATCCCTATGAATAGCGTTCCCATATTTGATTGATTGACTTGCATCAGTTTCAAAGATAAAAACACTATCTCCCCCATCAAATTTTTTTGCAAAATAACTTTCAATTTTCACTTTTAGATTGTCTAAAATTCTTTTTGAATTATTGACTTCATACACTGAAAACTGCAAACGAATACCTCCTTGTTTTACAAGCATTTTAGAAAATTGCGTGCGAAGCTTATCGTTCGAGATATCATAACTTACTACAAGCATATTACATTCATTTAATTAAAAATTGCGGATATTCAGGGGTTCCTTTTCGTTGCATGAAACAACGGTAATAATCTCTCACATATTTAAACACCTCTCCCTTTTGTTCTATCAAAACATCATAAAACATTTTAGTGTAATCGCTATTCTTTTCGTGTTTTAGCACATATTCGTTTTTGAACAGGAGAAAATCATCTGCTTTACATTGTTTGGTATTGAATGCTTTTCTTACTTGTTGGTCAATCAAGCAACGAAAAGGTTCCATCAAATCGCATATCAATGATTTTCTTTTAAACCAAAGACGGTGATACACTCCCATATACGGATCAAATCCGAACAAACGCACAAAGGCCTCTATGTAATTAAACAGAATTGTATAACCAATATCAAGTGTCACATTCAGAGGGTCTGTTTTGGCTCTTGGGCAACGTGCTTTCCAATCCAATGATTCGAAATAAGTTGCAAAAAATGCTTTTGCAACCCTACCTTCCAATCCCATCAAGGTATCATAATCAATTGCTTTTTGGACTAGTTGAATGGCTCTTGGATAATGTTCTTTTGCCTTTTGTATATTGTCGGTTTTCAGTCGGGTTTTTTCCAATAGTCGCAATTGATTACGAATTTTGTTTGCCACCAATATTTTAGGTATTTGCAAATCCATTTTATCTAATTCATACTGCTTTTGTCGCAATAGAAAATTTGCCTCTGCTGTAATTGAAAAGAAAAATACCGGACGAAAATTAGGTTTCATTACTACGATGGGAATACCGTACTTCGTACATTTATCTATTAATGCTGTAGTAACAGTAATGTGCCCAATCACAAACAGTGCCAATATTTTTTGAAATGGCAACTTAGTAAGTGTCTTATTTGCTTCGGTGTCTTCTAATAGCAAAGCTCCGCTTTCTACGCGTAGTGCTTTATTTTCAATACAATTAATTACAAACACCGAGCGATACTGCATGTCTTTAAGTGTAAACATTTTCGGTATTTATTTTATCGCACAAATTGCAATAGATACAATGTGTGCATTTGTGAATATTTGCGGTTACGGGTTGGGTTGGATCATACTGTCTAAACCGATGAATAAAGGCTTGCAATTCTTTTTTATTTTCTTCAGTGGGTACTTCAACAGGAAATGTCTGATTGGTTGAAATAGCATAAAAAGCCATTCTTTCAATCTTATAACCCATCTCATTCATGCAAAAATACTGCGCCCAGAGCTGATATATCTGACCTTGGTATATAGTGTTCAGTTGATACTTCCTTTCTATCAGCATTTTCTCCTGTCCTTTATATAAATCAATTTTACCAAGGATACCCAATTCGTTACTATACACCGACAAGGAAGTAATTTCATCCTTCCTGCTGCTATAGGTCTTTTCGTCAATAGCCGCATGTGACGCCTTGCCCTGCGTTTGAGGAGTTGCATGTACCAACTCTTCTTCACCACCCATATACACATTGTGCAAGTAAATAGAGTAGGGGCAGAAGATAAAATCATTCAGCGTTGATATGGATATGTAGTCTTCCATTTATGTTAGGTTTGCAAATGTTTTCAATGCAATGCGATATGCTCCGTTATCATCACCGTTGAGTATATAGTGTAAGTTAAGATTTTGCTTCTTATAAGACTGTAATAATGCATTGTTCTTTAATGTGGTTTGTGTATCCCATCTCGTTTGGAAACCGCACTTATTACAAGAAATAATATCACCTTGTTTTGAGAAGCGACTAACATTAATACTGTCACAAGCAGGACATTTCTTTGAGGTGTACATTGGGTCAATGAAATGAACTACACCAAATGGTTTACAAGTATATAGTGCATCTTTGGTTTTGGTTGAAAGTTTGCGAATGGTTTCGTAATTATCCACACTGCGGAATGCAGGTACCAAATGAATTATGTCATTTCCTGTTTGAATACGGAACAGCTTCTTGAGCAACTGCATTTCAAAGTAATGATAAGTACCTAAGCCTGCTAATACCAAATTCTCCTGATCTTTAAAATCTACAGTATTATCTACAGCTGTACTCACCAATAGTTCGCCATTTAATCCGTCTTTAGCAAAACCGAAGGCACGGCAAAGGTTTTCGAGTGATACAAAAGCATTATAATGATATTTTTCCAGCATAAAGGCTATCACACCTACCATATTAGCAACTACCCCGGTTTTCAAGTCATCGGCAGAGTCAAGTTCTGTCAATTCCTTTTTAGCTGTCTCATTTCCTTCATCTGTAAATTGGTGGAATTGTTGCAACATGTCATAGATTTTCTCAATTGGCAAATCATCATAATGAGTTCCTTCTTTATAAGGAGTAATCAGTTCGCCGATTTTTTCTCCTACAGCCTGTGGTGTTGTGTAATCCTTTATAAAATTCAATACCTTTTGGGGTTCATGTTGCATCTGAAATTGTAATTTGCGGATATATGCAAGTTGTTTAAGTTTTATTTTCTGCTGATTGTCTTTAGTGTAATTGTGTTGTTCGTCTTTTACCAAAATTGAAGCTAAATCGACCAATACTTTATCACCATTGACGGTGGTTTCAACCCTCAAATTAGACAAATCCAAGATAGCTCGTTTCTCCAATAAGTTGTGTTTCCATTCTTGTTTTACGGAATCGAATGTTCTGGTAAACACTTCAAAACCGCCTTGTATTTGTCCCTCATTATTCAGCACACACAGCGTGGCCAATTGCTTCAACCCGCGATCAATGCCCAATACATAATATTCTCCCGATGGCTTTACTCTTTCATTAAAAGCATCTACTTGTTTTTTTTGTTCATTCTTATCGTTGAATATTTGTATTTGCTGTTTACGTGAAATATATTCAACTGATTGAGGAATGTATTCACACATTAAATGAGCAATTAATTGAAAACGAGAATAGCGTTTGTTTAATGGGTAATCAGGTGTGGGTTGTCGATACACAATTCTAAACTCAGGATGTAATCGGTAATCATTGTTATTCTCAAAAAGCATATCCCAATCTTTGCTAAACTGGTTTTTTAATTCTCGTTTTGCTGAAGTGATGTCTTGATTTACAAACGGAAGTAAAATACAATTTTCTTCATTAACCAGTTTTTGTACTGTGGTAATAGAAATATGTGAGGCTTTTAATCGATATGCTTTTATTTCAAGTTCTCGTTCTATGGCTTCATACGAATTACATGTCGTAAAATCACACCCGAATGCTGCCCAATGCTGATCTTTTGACATGGTAGAATGTTGGAGGCAATCTTTTACATAATCCACCAGTTCTGGCTTATTTTTGTAATTAGCCCAATCTCTTTTCATCTCAATAAAATTTATGTATTTTGATGAAGTATGAAAATCTTTGTATCCACCTTTATTCTTTATAATTTTTTCCAGTGATTTAGGCATCAATGATTTCACCTGATAGCTTTTTAATTCGCCTTTTGGCTCATCAATTAATAGATGGTCAATAGATAATGTCTTGTCCTCATCCAGTTTGCTAAGTAAAACATATCGCTCTAACTTGCTATCTTCTACTATAATTCCAAAATGAGTGATTTTGTTAATCTCATTTTCTTCACGGAGCTTCTCTCGTAATTCAGCAAAGTTCTTTCCAAAGCTGACAGCTAAAGTTTTAAAGGTTTCCGTGAGGTCTTTGTATTGTCGTATGCTATTTTTCTGCCTGCCTCTCAATAACCCAAATTGCTGTTTGGCATTCTCGTAATTTTTATATGAATTGTCATTTGCATTTTTAAGTTCTTTCTGGGCGTCTTCTTTTTTATTTATCCAATCCAGTATCGTTTGTTGATGTTTAATGTATTCCTTTTGTTCTATTCCGTAGTTTATATTTTTAAATGTTCTTTTAATGTTTTCAATAAACTGATCTTTATCCTTGGGACTGTTTTTCTCATGTTCCAGTGTTGATAAATTGTCCTTTATAAATAACAAGTCGGCATATAGTATAAATGCAGTTGTTGATGTTGATACCTCAAATATATTTTCCAAGAATCGAATGCATTGCTCTTTGGGATATGCATTGGCTTTATCGTTTCTCAAATTGCGGGCAACATTCTCCCATGCATAGTCAAAAGCTGGTTTTAACGGATATTGGAACAAATCGAAATCACTTGTATCTTTCAGCTTTGTATACTCCTCGCCAATGCTGCGCGGTTTGCCGATTATTTCAAACAACGTCATTACTCGCTCTTTGTCCAATAGATTATTTTTATGCAGATATTCGGCAAGCATAAACCGAACCGCTGCTGGAATAGGCTTGTATTTGAATAGTTGTACCCTTTCTACCACTGAGAGTCTTGTGTCATCTATCAGTTGCTTTTTCTGCTTTCCATTAAACTCAAAGTACTCCTTTATCTCTTCGTCCGATAGGTTGATGAGTTTCTGTATTAAATCGGTTAATCTTAAATCGTTAATCTTTTTCTTTATATCTTCCTTGAAGTTATTCGGTTTTTGTTCAGCGGTATATCGATTGAGCGTTACTTTACCTAAAGGAACATAGCCTCCGTTTTCTTCAAAGTATTCTTTAATGTCTTTAATGGAAAGTGAGAGTCCTTTTCGTTCTTCTCTCTCATCTTCTGATGCAAATGTTTTTATTGCTTCATGGCGTGCATTGTCCTGAAGTTTATCTAATGCAGGAAAACAGATAGAATCGTTACAGATCGGAATTAGAGTTTCATTACATAATCGGGTAAGCGAGAGAAACATCTTGCGAAAATCAACCAAGTGTGGCTTGTTATGTGCCATACTTTTGTTCTCTAATGCCTTTTTAAATTGGTCTATTACTTTTTCAAATTCGTGTATTCTTTGTTTTGTAATACTAATATTATCAGCCCAATAGTCGAGAATATAATCTTTTCGTTCTTTTTCATCATGTTTTTTTCTTAGAGACGAAATGGCAATGATTTGTGATTGTGGTTGTTTCCGCTCTTTATTATCTAACCAATATGCATCAAAGCACGCTTTCTTTGCCATTTGTTTGTAGAAATCTTTGGTTAGAGCGAGTTGGTCGGTTCTACGATAAATCTTTTCCCATGCATCAAGGTATTGGTGCATCAGTTTCACACAAGCAGCGACAGATGTGACTAATTGCTGTTCTGTTTTATCATGATCTCTTGACGCATCTTCTTTAATCCGTTGGGCTGAAACACCTATCAGGTCCTTGAACGTTTGATGAGTTTTGTTTTTTCTTTCATGGTCTTTGAGTGTAAGGCCAAATCGTAATGTCTTTGAAAATTGATATTCAATTGTTTCCATAATAGTTTATTTTTTTAAGGTTTTGTATAAATCCCAACCATTCTTTATTACTAATTGCCAGTTTTAGTTTTTTCAAATCCTCTGCTTGTTTGATTTGTTCCACGACCCACATTCCTTTTCTGGCTATGTTATACGCTCCATTGGCATCGGCATTTTGGGGCAAGGTTGCATTGGCTGTACGGCTGTCATAGAAATCACCCCTTGCATTGGCTACCGGCGAAATCAGGTAATCAATATCCGTTCCGGTAATGCTGTTGCGCATTTGTAAGGTAAGCTTCAATAAATGAAGTAACCGTTCAAAAAATGCTTTTTCAGTTTGGAGGGTAATCAATTCCTTTAGACCGGTATGCCTGTAATCAATGCCATACTGTTCAAACAGGTTGATAATCTCCGCTGTCAATACAATTTCTCGATTGTCCCATTCACTGTTTTTAACCGGATTGCGGAATGTTTCTATTCGGCTATTATTCGTACACAACGTCCAGCAGGTTTTAGTGCCATCTGCTTTCGTGGTAAATTTGGTATAATCAAACCCAAATTCAAAATACTGCTTTGCTGGGTTATACGCTATCGTGTCGAATTTTCCGAAAAAGGTCTTTGCTTTCTCCATATTCTCATATCGGGTATCAAACAGGTTTACAAATCCCGTTACCGGATCCATCTTGCTGGTATTCCATGCCGGAACGTAGAATAAGAAGCCGCTTTGTTTGCCCATTTTCTGGAAGCTTTCAAACTTGTTGGTAAACTGATATGCCTTAAGCGTACCGCCTGAGTCGGCAGACATCTTCTTTTTGTCCACCAAATAGTTGAGCTTTTCTATCAGCATTTTTTCAAACTTCTGGTAAACCTGCTTCTCTACCTTTTGTCTGCCACGCATAAAGCCCATGTTTAAGTCTTCGAGCACCACAATGGCATTGTGTTGCACCATCAGTTCCGATATTTTATGCACCACCTGACTCAGGTATCCCTCTTTGAGCTCTTTAATGGTTTCAATGGTTTTCCAGTTTTTACGGGCTTCGTCGCGGTTGCCTTCTCTGCTGTCCAATAATGTATGGTAATTGGTTTTATAGGTTTTGCCCTGATATTCGTTTACTATCTCGTTCAACGAAAACTGCTGTTTAATATTTCCCCTGCAGTCGATCAATGTCAGATAGAGCAAGTGGCGTTCGCCACGGTCAATTCCTATAATGTGAATGTCGTTTGCCTTTTGGAGAAACTGGTTTACTTCCGTGTTGATATTATTCAACCCACGGGCTTTGAAGTTCATGGTTACAGGCACATGAAACTGAAATTTATCAACCGTGTAGCGTTTGTCTTTTATAATATCATAGTCAAACTTACTCTGTTTTTTGTCGTTCAGCTTATTTTTATTGTCAATCGCCTCATTAGCCTTGTGCACAATCATGTTTTCATCTTTAATGCTGGCTTTGCGGTAAAAGACTTCTGCCTGTCCGTTGAGTTTATATACCACATCTTTAAGGTTTTCGGCATCAAACAACATTTTCCAATATAGTGTGTGCATATTGGGTGTGCCTTTGCTGTGAGGTGAAAAGTCTTTGTTGTAGATTTGAAACAGGTAGAGCTTGCCTTCGTCCACCATCTGAGCAATGTAAGTTTCGGGAATTTCTATAAATTTCACATCGTAAAATTGAGTATCTACTTCGCGATAGAACTCTGCAATATTTTTATATTTAATATTATTCTTGAATTGGAAATTAAAGTACTGATTCCATTCATTATGTTGCTTTATAAAGTCTTTGTAGTATGAAATTAAAGTATTACAATCATCAATATCCGTTTTGAACTTTTCATTCTTTTTTATTTCCAAAACATTAATCGATGCAGGAAATTTGTCTTGCCATGTTTTTGAAAAAGCTATTCTAGGTAATTGTTGACTAATGTCCCCAAGTTGCTTATAAATCATCTTTTCATAAGTTGCTTCTTCAATATCACCAAATGTTTTTTCAAAAATATAATTATTCTTTTTATTCATAATGCCTAGATAATACAAACCATTTCTTCTAAGTATTACGCTTGTATTATCGGGTTCTTTATTCACATCCCAGCCTTTTAATAATGTTCCGTTTTCAAAATTCAACTTCATTTTTTCTGTTGAATAAGGTTTGCGTGTCATATAATTGCGCACCTTGTTATAAAGCGGTGTTATCTGGTCGAGTGTAATCCAAAATGCTGAAAACTCACCATAAAAACGTTCGTCTTTTTCGGCCTCGTTTCCTTTGCCCAACAGAGGTTTAATAAACCATTGCACAGCCTTGAAGATGTCCAGAAACTCTTTTATTTTATCCACCTGCGGTTGATCCTGAGCCAGATTCTTATCGTGCGGATAAGGATTATTGAGCAAATCTTTTATTGTGTCATAGCTCTTCGCCAATTTCACAAACAAGCTCTCTGTTTCTGCCTGAACCTCTCCCCACGTCTTGAAATAATCTTCAATCTTTTTGTGATAAGGTGTATCCAGTAGCAATAAACAATCATTGATAAACCCGATGGAGAAACTATCCTGATTGCTAAAATATTTCCTTTGCTCTTCCTCGTATTTTTCGGTTCCCGTTTTAGTTTTTCCTTTATACTGAAGGTCGTACCACTTATTCATACCTTTCTGAAACACACCCCAGTCACCAAACATTTTTTGCGAAATATCCGTAATACCAACATCGTTTCTAATATATACTTTGTGTAAGTCAAAGTCCGAAAGATTTTGCAACAACTCTTTTAATGAGTGTTCGCCTTTCACTTTTTTATTCAGTACCTGTTCATTTATTTCCTGATACAGTTTTTCGATACTTTCCAATACTTCCGTGTCGTCCTTAAATTCTTCGGCAATAAATGAGGCAGTAGAACGGTCACTCAATATCTGTTTATACAGTGGTTTTAGTTTAGGCAATCGCTCTTCCTTCTTTGCTGTTTGATTGTATAAATTTATATACTCATTCAGCCCTTTTATTTTCACCTTCCCATCTTCGGATGTATAGCCTCCAATCAATTGGTTATATTTATCTATGCCCAGTTGGGTAAGTGTGTCATTAAACGAATCGAGTGTAAATACATCTTCCACCGCCAACACCTGAATGATCGGCCCAAGTTCATTATCGGCAAGCATTATTTCAAATTTATCTTTTACGGGCGACAATTTCACTTTGTCAAACACACGCATGTTATCAATAAACTTAGGCAGGTTTTGATGTATTAAACGGTAAGCAATGGCGGTCGATTTATCTTCAGCCGAATACATGTTCTTGCGGTTTTCATGAAACCCTGTGAAGTAAGTGGTAAAGTTTTCAAATTCTTTTACCAATTCCTGTTCTTCGATATGTTGCACAAAACTCATTAAATCGTTTTTAATAAGCTCTTTGGCAAAGAGATTTTTAAATCGTTCTTGTGTAGCAAATCTATCGGCAATCTGTTTACGTAGCTTGGCTTGTATGTTTTCAAATTTTTTCTTTTGATCTTCATCCCTCTTTTGAATTTGATAAAACAGGAAATAATCTTCAAGAGCCTCAAGCTTAAATCCATCCAGTGCATTAGCAATGAAAGCTTTGTGATATTCGTCAATGATTTTTTTCACTACAATATAACTTTCCGCTCTGTGTTCATCTTGTGTAAGTAAGCCATTGGCCTCAATATGTGCAAGCGTTTTCCCTTGTGGAATCAACTCAAAGCGCAATGTTTTAGAAATCGGATATAATCCGGTAAAATCTTTTAGGTTTTTCATAACAGTAATCGATTATAATTAAATTGCCGTAAACATCTATGTCAAAACGCAGATAAATGGCTGAAAACACACAATATTTTCAGCCAATTTTTCCCCCACAAACATACAATTAAATATTTAATATTTTCATCTATTACCTCAAAAATATGCAATATTGCATAATAATTATTTCAACATAGTATTAAAAGCTGCTTTTTGACACAGTTTATTGAATAGACCCACCCTTCATGCTTTTTGGCTTTAACTCTCACCAGAGTTAGAGCATTTTTCACCAAAGTTGAAGCATTTCTCCCCAAAGTTGAAGCATTTTTCACCAAAGTTGAAGCATTTTTCACCAGAGTTGAAGCATTTTTCACCAAAGTTGAAGCATTTCTCACCAAAGTTGAAGCATTTTTCACCAAAGTTAGAGCACTATTTTCCCATTATGGAGGCATTATTACCCCTTTTAATCAGG
>Ga0302286_10002284_pt1 | contig 13377 bp, 6 predicted proteins | sample III_Fen_E2_3_FD_198765 | JGI IMG/M metagenome (GOLD analysis project Ga0302286, IMG submission 198765) | Peat permafrost microbial communities from Stordalen Mire near Abisko, Sweden - III_Fen_E2_3 | ecosystem: Environmental > Terrestrial > Soil > Wetlands > Permafrost | place: Sweden: Abisko...
CTCCCGTTTTATCGGCAATTTGTTTTATGGCATCGTTCAATGAACTATGCGAAACATTGATGCTGATTTTCATATCAAGCGAAAGCTGTTGTGCCAAACCGAAGAATGGCAAAACGATGCAAAGTGCTATGTTGAAAATCGTTTTCATTTTTATTTTTAAATAATTTATTATCTTTCGATGACTTATTAATAACACGGATAATTTTCAGTTAATTTATTAATCATCCTTTTCACTATTTATTCAATACTCAGTAGCTGGCAATTTATCTTTCGAAAACTTTTTTTACTTTTTCAATTTCCGTATCCTTATCCTTTTGCAAAAATATATCCAGATCCTCTTTAGTCATATGTTCTTTCATCATTTCCAGTGTTTGATTATAAAATGATTTTTTAAGAATAACTCTTTCGTATTCAATAGAGTCTAAGTATCTTTTCAATTCATCAGTTGGTTCAAAGTATAAAATATACTGTACTGGAATATTTCTTAAATAGTCATAAAATATTTTTTTGCAACCATACTGTTTAAGAAATTCGTAGCACTTTTGAGGTTTTTGAGAGTTCGCTAATTGAATTTTATAAATTGAAGAATCAAGTTTATCGCCATATCTACAATACACTCCTGCAAGAAAAGAATATATCTGTTTTTTTGTTTCAAACTTATTATTTAATAGTTCGTCTTTCTCGCCATAAAATCCATTTAATGTTTTAGATAGTTCAATAGAAAACATTTCACTATTTTTCGATTTTTCAATTAGCGTATCAACTTCAATTTTCAATTCTGTTTTGATATACTTTGCTAAATAATTAACTAATGGTTTCTCATAAGAATAATACCGATCTATTTGTTTTTCTCTGTCAACATACTGAAAACGCCCCTCATAATCGCTCAAAGTTCCCAAAACAAAAAAAATAGGATCAAAAGATATTATTTTAATAGTGTCTTTTGAATTTGTATGACAATCATCTATTTTAATCTGTGAAAATGCAGATTGAAATACAAAAAGGTATAATATTATTAGATAATTAAATCTCATTTTCTTTACCGTTTTATATAATTATCAATTAATACTCCTTTTACAAAACATATATATCTTAAAACCCTTCGACAAGCTCAGGGTGACAGTCGATTCGGTCATCATCGTACTGATTTTGACACAAATTATTTCAATGTATACCCAACACCATCTTTAACGGACTCATGTCCAGTTGCTAATTCAATAGTTTTAAGTACTTCATCAATTTTTTTATCGTAAAACTGACCCGAAAACTTAACCGAATCGAGTTCGGAAGAACTAAGTGACACCTGCACTTTATAGAATTCAGACAGCTGACCGACAACCTTGTTCAACGGTGTTCCAACAAACGTAAGCATATTGGTTTGCCACGATAAATCATTTAGGTTATCGTTATATTTTTCGGTAACCGAACCTGTTGTTTTGTCGAGCGTTCCTTTTTCTCCAATGGTTAGAATAACCTGAGCCGATGCTTGTGAAAAAGCAACTTTGCCACGATGAACACTTACCGTAATTTCTTTCTCATCGGGTCGAGCACGAACAATAAAAGCTGTTCCAAGTACTCGGGTTTGCGATTCTCCAGCCTTTATTACAAAAGGCTTTTTAGGATTATGATTCACATCGAAATAAGCCTCACCTTCGAGCGTTACAGCACGAACGGTATCGTCAAAATGTTCGGGATACGTAAGTGTTGAATTCTCGTTAAGTGTAACATTAGTGCCATCTTCGAGCACTATCGATTTTTTTTCATGTACACCTGCGTGAAATATTTGATAATGCGATGGTGCTAATTCGTGTTTTAAGTAAACACCCGTTGCTATAAAAAGAATAGCCACGGCAGCAACTTGCAAAAGCAATTGCAAAGGACGTATTTTCTTTTTCTTTCCGCCTATTTTAGCCGAAACCGCTTTAAGGGCTTCTTCTGTATTCGGTTCAAAATCGGCAGCCATGGCTTGTGTCCATAGTACCTTCATTTGTTCGAACGCTTCTTTATTTTCGTTCGATAGGTTTTGCCATTTCTCGAGCTCATTCCGTTCTTGGGCGGTAGCCTCTCCGCTCAAGACGCGGGCAATGATCTCGTATGGTAATTCTTTATTCACGTTTTACGTTTTTAATTTGTTTGAAACATTTTGCCTGGTTTCAAATGTAAGACAGAATCGAATATGGTTTACCCCCAAAAGATTTTTTTTATTTTAAAAAAAATGATAATATTCGATGTATCTCGTAGAGACGCAATTTATTGCGTCTCAAAAATTGGGATAAAAAATTGGGATAAAAAAAAGAGACGCAATAAATTGCGTCTCTACGGGAAACATTAATCAATCTCTCTTTTTTCTTATTGTTTAACGAAGGTCTTTATAATTGTTTGATTATCTGAAATCATTTTAATGATATAAAATCCTGAAGGAAGACTTGCTACTGAAATAGTTATTTCAGAATTACGATTCTCAATTACAACAACACCATCAACATTTATAATTTGAATTGTTTTAAATATTTTATTGGTACTTATCGAAATATTGTCGCTAGCCGGATTTGGATAAATCACTTCGTCGGTATTTGCAGAAACATCAGTCACTGAAGTTGTTTCTCCATTTTTCAAAGTGAAGAATGCTTGCGAGCTCGATCCATTTGTAATACTTACCGATTGACTCCATTTAGTATAACCAGGCATTTCAACATATACATCATAATTGCCATCGGCCAAATTATTGATCGAGTAATTTCCATCAAAATCGGTTAATCCATAGGCTACAACCTTTCCAGCTTTCATTACAATAACTGTCATTTGCAATGAATATAATGCTTTTTGCTTGCTAGCAAAACTGGTGTCTTGTAAATCAACTGTTCCTGAAATAGACCCTGTTCCCGATGTTGATACGTCTTTGGGAACTAATGTTAAATCGAGTCCCATGATTTTACCTTTTAAATCGATTACCGAAGCATCTTGCCATTGAATAGCATTAACATAATAACTAGGAACATAATTATTTTGGTTTGCCGAAGGTAATGCTCGAACTAAGTATTTTGTCGTTTTCAACCATTTAAACGTAAATGTTCCATCGGTATGAATACTATCAGCGGCAACAGCGGTATAATCTGCTCCATTTTGTTCGAACAACTGAACGGTTCCATTACTAAATGGATTTCCATCAGCATTTACTGTTCCCGAAATAGAAGGAAGTTTAGGATCTTTAATATTAAGATAGGTATTGCCTATGCTTGAGCATTTTTCAACAGTATCAGTAAGTGTGATATAGATCATATACTTACCAATAGAGTCAAATGGAACTAAAACAGAATTTCCTAAACCATAGTCAACCCAATCGCGATGCCAGCGAACAATACAATTCGAATTTGGAATTGAATCGAGATATAGTGTTTTTACAGCATTTGAATCATAATTAAACTCATGAATTGTTGGGAATTTTGGAGTTTGATGTAGTGTTACATTTACAGTATTCGAAACTTTCACTTTACAAGCATTATTGAACACTACAGTATAATCGACAGTATGTGTTCCAACTTCAAGAGCTGTGTATTGTGCCCAAGAATATAATGTATCAACAGGTTCAACTCCTTGAGGAATATAGCTGTAATGATATTGTATAGCCCAACATTCTGGTACCGATTTTTCGGGGGTACAAATTGGTATATTTACAGCTTCCATTGCAATTTTAGGACAAGAGATATATGAAGTATCTTTTATGTAAAGGGTAAATCCTGATTCGTTGCTACTACATTTCAATATCGTATCAGTTATAGAAACAGTAAACGGATAATCACCTATTGTAGAAATTCCATTAACGGTTATTGTATCTCCTAAAAACATTATTTTACCATAACTAGGACAATACCATGATGCTTTACCGTTTTTACCAGATGCTTCATCAAGATATAGTATTTTATCTTCATTTACTTTATAATAAAAATCATGAACTTTTGGAGCCGATGGCGATTGAACAAAAGTGAAACTTGTATCTTTCATAACTGCGGACACCTTGCAACCATTATTAAATGCAACAGTAATACCCGTATCAACGTTTAATATACCTACAACTCCACCAACATATTTAATTTTATAATTCACAATTGTGTCAATTGGATTTACATTTTGAGGCTTGTAATCATAAGTATATGTTTTTGATGATACTACAGAAAGTAGAGACTTAGTAGAAGAACATACTTTTGCTTGAACAGGATTCATCTTTATTATTGGGCAGGTATCTGTTGCCGATGGAGTAATATGGATAATCATATAGCACAATTTTTTGCCATGTACAACTGCAGAATCAAGATATAGGTTTGTTCCATATATCATTGAAGAGTCGGCTTTTACAAAAACGATGGTATCAACGCCTATTTTCTTAGGCTTAAGGGTATAAATAAAAGTACCATTTTCGAACACCGATTTTTTTAATGAAATTTGTGAAACGGTATCCATAGCACCAACTAAAGACTCTTTTCCAACATGATATGAAAACCATGGTCCTGTATCAGAATTAGTATATCCTAAACTATCGTGTGTTACTGTTGAATATATAGATGAAAACACAACAGAATCGTGAAGGCTAATATAATATGTTGTATCAAGTTTAGAACTTGGCAAATCGTTTGTAACTTTAATATAATAAGGAATAGATGGGTATGGACATTTTTTATCGTTATTTGGGTTTGCCCAAATTAAAAATGTAGTATCTGCTTTTGTAAAATTAAAGGTATATATTGCTGCAGTATCTAATGTAGTTTTGATTGAATTATTATTTGTAAACCATATAGCATTTTGATATCCAGTTTTTAAAATTATAGAACCTTTGTAAAGTGGAACAGTCATTTTGTGAGGCATGGCTGGAGTGTATAGTGGACAAGGTGACAATGCATTTATTTGTATCTCATTCGACTGACGCGAAAGATCATTATTAGATGGATTAAACGCGTACATAATATACGAACCTTGAGTAAGATTTGTGGTAGGAATGCTAACCGCAACATCTTTCGCCGCAGTTACTTTTACACCCAAACCTTTTGAAACCACATCTTTCAATGTTTCAATTGCACGGGCAGTATTACTTGGAACTAAATAAATTTCACCATCGGCCGAACTTGTTGCATGAGCATTCGTTTCCAACGCTACGGTATCGGTTGATGTGTTATAAATTTTTGTTGTAGAACCAACAGAAAGCCAATCGTAAACTGCCGTTCCAGTCCAAAGTTTTGGGGTAGTTAATCCATCATTTTCCCATTGATAAAGATTTACTGTTACTATATTTTTAGCATCAACTGGACCTTGAATAATTCCATAATTATTTATAAGTTTATTAGTAAAATCGATAGTATAGCTATGTTGTTGTCCGTCGGCAATAAGTTTTATGGGCAATAAACCATCGGTTGCACGATTGTTTACTAAATCAACAACATCGGCTCTAACATAAACAGTTTCACCAGCTGGTATTGCAACACTAAATCGAACAACTGGATCGGCACTAATATCCCAAACTTCAGCACTCGATACTGGAGATACATTTGGTCCCCATGAATTATAATCGCCAGAATTAATTGTACTCGCCTTGGCTGTAACCGAATATGTTCCGATTCCCGAAATATTTTCCACTCTTGTATATAGATTATCGCCTCCAATATTTTGTGTTACATCTACAGAATTTACTGTATTGTCAACATTAAAATTATCGATCCAACCATTGGTAACAGTTCTTCCCATAAGGTTTACAATTTGCATTTTACTGAATGGAAGTAACTTTAAACCATTCAATCCTTTAACCGTATTTCCTGAATAGCTAATCGTTATAGCATCCGTTTGAGCAAAAGGTGTAGCCATATTTAAAATAATCGATTTGTTGTCGCTTGGATCAATAGCTATTGAAGTAATTGTATTTGTAGGAACGATAGTAAAATTTGTAAAATTTGTAGGTACCGACATTTCTGTATTACATTCCAATTTTATTTGACTATCATCAATAGAGGTATTTCCATGCACAATTTTTGTTGTTGCAGACACAGGGCAAAGGTAAATATCATCAAAATACATAGTTTCGCTCACTGAAATCGCAATATCTGGTTCTAGGTCTATTTGTATTTCATTTAAATTGGTAGTTGTAGGCAGTTGCGATGAAAAATCGAATGCTACATTTGTCCATGTATTTGCTTTAACAACGGTACATGTTTGGTTAAGTGATGTTGCAAATGCATTTGATGTTCCCTTATATCTATCTTGTAAACGAACACGAATTGCAGCTCCAGCTTTCGAAACATATACACGCATTTTCAAAACAGCATTTTTCAACATTCTTACGTTTAAAGTACTATCGGAACTTGTTGTTTGTGGCAATTCACCCTTTACTGCAACATATTGATTAGACATTGATGAAGAAGTATATCCTTTTGTAAATTTACCAACAATTGATGTACCAACAGGATCAGTAGTTGTTGTTGACATTGTACCTGGACTCCATGTTGTCCATTTATTTGCAAGCATATCGAATGCTTCAATTGTCTCACAACATCCACAAGGAATGGCATTTGTTACTGTAAAATCGCTAAACGAATTTGGACTTCCACCATCGAGCGATTTTAAACTTCCTTTGGTATACGATACCGTTATTTTAGAAGTAGAAGTAGCAATTCCCGAACCTATTTTTATTATCAGCAATGTTGGGTCATTAACATCGGCAAAAACAGCAAGAGGTGTAACCGTAGTTCCATTAACTTTTACCAAAAAATCAGACAATACAAATGAAGAAGCAAGCATTGATTTACTAAATACTATGCGAAGAGTATCGGAATAGATATTAGTTGATGCAAAGGCAGAATAAGCACGAGCACATGCATTAACATCTTCAACGGACAAATTCGTAAAAGCATCAAGCATTTTTCCTTCAAGAGAAGAAATTTTTGAAATTGCAGAGTACGATACTTTTATCAATGGATCTTCAGTAGGAGCTGCCAATGACAACGCAAGTGTTTTACCATCGTTACTTAATGCAACAGAATTGACAACATAAGAAATCGGTGTACTAACATTATTTGCTGTTACCGACCAACTTGATGCTGATGCTGTAACGGAGCTTGCATTTAGAGCTTTATTAAATGACACATAAATTGTATTGCATCCTCCAGTACTGTTATTATAAGCCTTTACAGGAGATGGGTTCAAATCCAAAAGATTTGGCATATTTCCACTCATAAGTAAAAGTAACAGAAGCTGAGGTGTTACTGTAGAAGACTGACTATTGGCACCTTCTGATATTGACGCTTTTGTCCACGTTGCATTTATATAGTCTTGATAATTTGCATCAACCATTCCCGAAATACCCAAACCGCCAGCAAATAATGCATTATGGTATTTACCTTTCGTTGTGAATCCACTTGTTGTTAAACCCGAAATTACTGTTCCATCAAGATTATAACCATCAAAAGCATTTGATGGATAGCCCAAGAACTTTGTATTCGACCAATTAGCAATTGCTCCAGCAATATTTTTTGCATCCACATCGCCATACCAAGCATAGGCTTGAGCCATTCGCCAAGGTGTTTTTACAGCATCATATAAAAAATACGATTGATATTGATCACAAGCTATACCTTCGGCATTTGCGATACTAGCACAAGCATCGCCAACATTAGAACCAACACCAATTAATGATCCATCGGGGAAAGCCCAATCGGGAACTAAACCTGTGGTAGCATTTGCTGTTTTATTAATTACTGAATATGAATTTTTAGCGAGTCCAAGCCAATTATGTGAACTATTTATATCGTTAGTAGCAAAAAGATTAAATGCGTTTATAATCGAATAACTTGGATTAAGTAAAGAAGAAGAGTTATCACTCGTTTTTACAATTTGACTCCCATTATAAGCTTGAGTTTCATACGTCCAAATCTTTTGAATTAAAGAACTAGCATCAGACAAATAATTAATAGTTCCAGCACTTCCCCATTGTTTATCTGCCAATAACAAAGCTTGAGCTACATCAATATCTGCAGATGAAACAGAATTTGCTAATAGCACATTGCCCGTAAAAGCATTTGTTTTTGCATTCATTAAGCCATTAGTATCCAAATTTGCTTTGTAATAGTTATACAATTTATCGAAACAAGCATGTGTTTGATTCTTTGCATTATCCAGATACAACATTATTAACATACCATAACCGATATCTTCAGATAGTGTTGCACTACCATCTTCTCCTGGCACTAGATATTTAATTCGAGCTTGTGTTCCGCTTTCAACATAATATTTAGCTTTCCATTCGGCAAAACGTGCTTGGATTATAGTAGGATCGCTATTTGTAGCTTTTATTCCATAAGCATAGTTGTAGTTTTGAGGGAATGGGAAAGAAGCTGTTTGAGCTTTTGCAAACCACACAAAACAAATAAACAGAAGAGTTAAACTCAACCGATTTAGGGTTTTTGTACATTTTTTCATAATCTTGATTTTAGGGCTTTTAATTGTTTTCTTTATATAACTATAGTTTTCTCGGAACGTGACATTTTATTTTTTCGGCCTCACTTTTTTTATTACCGTAACAACGGTATCTTGAATAACAACTGGTTTTGGTTTCACATAAACAACTTGTCGCACCGTTTTGATTGATTGTGGTTTAACCGTATCGACAACATTCGTTTGAGCTTGCACAGGACTCGTAACAACCGAAGATTGATTTTGTGTTTGAGAATTTGAACTCGATGCTACATTACTTTGAGTCGCAACATTATTGGTGGGTTTAGTGGCCACGGTATTATTCCTATTTGCTGTTTTTTCAATTGAATATACAGTACTCGAAGCTTGATTTTCAATCGTCTTTGATTGTACAATGTTTTTTTCTTCCGAATTTATAGTAGTTGAAATAGCTTGTGACATTTGCTGAGCGGTATCTACAAATAATTGAGTTGGAGCTGTTTTTGCATTAGCTTGTTTTACCAAATGTTGTGATGCAGAAATTGTAGCTTTATGATAATGTTTATAAAGCTTAACCGTAGCAAGAGTTGCAACGGTAGCTGTTGTAGCTGTTCCTCCAATAATTGCAATACCAGTAATTGAATTTAATTTCAAAAGTGACAACTTATAAAACAATCCTTTTTTAACTGCCAAAGCAGTTAGCGATAATATTGAAACAGCTACGGGAACGGCATAATCGCTCAGTTCGTCGCGAAACAGTTCGTCTATTTTGTGTGATTCGTTTGTACTCATACTAATACTGATTTATGTACATAATGACATCGTATGGCTAATTTTTCTTTTAATTGAATGCGAGCTCTTTTCAATCGGGCTCTCGAAGCTTCTTCAGCAATACCAAGAACTTCGGCTATTTCTTTGTGTTTGAGTTGTTCAATGGCATAAAGGTTGAATACCAATCGGTTCGATTCAGGTAGCGATTCCAGCATTGCCATTAGTTCATCTTTCCCAATTCCTTGTTTTTTAATCATGCCAAATAAAGAACCATCGTCTTCGTCCTCATATTCATCGGCAATTTCAGCAACATCATCTATCGAAACATTATTAAGTTTTTTTGCTTGTTTGAGATAGTCGATACTGCAATTCACCATTACACGTACCACCCAAGCTTTAAAAGTTCCTTCACCTTTCCATACAAGCTTATCGATATTTGTAAAAACTTTAATAAATGCTTCGTGCATGATGTCTTCGGCTAATTCGTCGTTTGCCAAATATCGTAAACAAACGGCTTTCATATAGGGAGCCCAAGTACTATAGGTTTCGTTGCGAATTTTTTCGTCTCGCTTTTGACAACCTTTAAGGAATTGTTCTTCAGTATGTTTTTTGCCTATCGAAAAGAGCATGTAATTATTTGTTTTCTTTATAACTGCTAATGTATAAAAACGTGACAGGTAAATTTTATTTTTTTTGAAAATATTTTTGAAAGAATTCAGATAAAAAGCACAAATCACGAATTCATTTATTACCCAAAAGACAAAAAAAATGTGCTAATAAATCCAAACTATGAATTCATTAGCACACTTATTAATTGGCAAAACATTTTATTCGCCCCAGAACGAATAACTAAAGCCAAATAAGGCATTAAAACGTTGCACTGGAGTGTAACTCCAATATTGATAATTTTGAGCTGCTATATTGTTTAAATTAACAAAACCCGACAAACGTTTTGTATATCGATATTCAACACCTAAATTAACATCAACAAAACCTTTTGCTTTCGTTTCAGTTGCAGTTGCAATATCCAATGCATCGCGGTCGCCAACATAGAAAACATCGAAATTAACAACAATTTTATTTTGAAGATTGTAACGCAAATTTAATGTTGTGATCAGCGATGGTTTTTGCCAAGCTTTCGTTTGATTTTTCATTGCATACGAAAAATAGTCGAACTTGAAAGTCATATTGATTTTTTCGAGCTTTTTAAATCCTAATTCACTATGAAAGTTGAACACATTAGCGGTATCGCAAATAACAGAATACGAATTATCGGCAGAACCAGAATTTGCAACAAACATATGCATATTCTCGATTTGAGAATACGATGCTGAAAGATTATATGGAACAAAATTGGTTAATAATCCTTTAACACCACCTGTTACATTAATCTTAGTATTTTCGGGTTTGATATAAATTCCTTCGGTAATATATGGATTTTCGGCAACCAATTTATCCATTCCGCTCCACATCGATTTTCCATTACAAGCAATATATGGAGTAAAAATATTATCAGCTAATTTATATTCAGCATACACATCGGGATGTAAATAAAACTTCTCGAATCCACCCATGAAAAGTTGCGTTGAAAATCCAACTTTACCTGAAAGTTTATCGGAAGTCATCGATGCAAAAGGATTTAACATGATTTCGGTTGTTGGTGCCATTATATCGCCATTATTTCCATGATATTCAACTTTTGCTAAACCACTTATTGCTTGCTCACCAAATAATTTTTCGAGTTCAGCATCAAGTCCAGCATTTGTTTCTGTTTCCGATTTTGCGTTAAACAGAGCAAAGAATGGTTTGATATCGTAATTGAATTTACCCGAATCGAGATATAAGGTTTTAAGACCGACCGAAACATTTGCCCAGGTATATTGTTTTTGAATTTCTTTGCGAGTATAGACATTCGAACTGAATGGTTGATTGCCATAAGCATGATACATATCGTATTTACCACCTATTTCGCCATAAATAACTTTATTTTCGATAAATCGTTTTGCCGATATTTTTGCAAAATTATCGGAATAGGTCGATGGTACTTTTTTCCCTCCATCTTTAACATCATTAAATGCACCTTGATGATTGAATTCTGAACTTACAAACACTTTTTTAGAACGAATAGATGTCAATTGTAAATTTGCCAAAGTACTCATATAGTTTCCAAGAGCTCCTGTAAATATTCCACGATACAAACGAGTCAAAGGCTCACCTTTCATCTTTGCAGCATTAATTGGAGTAACTTCAAAAATTGGATGAATTGGTTTTGAAACAATCGAATATTTAAACGTTGGTTTAACGGTTAATGTATCTTCAAGCTGTGGCAAATTATTTATTCTGTTAGCATCGGAAATACTTGGTTCGTATTCTGTAATAACATGAACTGTTTTTTGAAGATTTGGATCGCTGTTCAAAGAATCACTATCTTGAGCATTTACAGCAAAGCTTGCTAGCAGAGCAAAAGCCGTTATCGAATATTTTATCATAATCTTTCTTCTTTTCATTTTGATCAAGCTTATTTTATTTCAATTTCATCGGCATCTTGCGACACAGGCATTGGTTCGGGAGCTGGAGGTGTATTTAACTTATCGAGTTTTGTCTTACATTGTTCAAGAATTCCATCAGACTTTTCGGGATAATTGTCGATAATACTTTGAAGCGTATGGGTTGCTTGGAAAACATCTTTGCGTGATTCAAAAATATCTGACCATAAAATATAACTCTTTGCCAACCAATATTGTTGTGGTGAATTTTGATCTAAGAAATCTAAAATAACCTTTTCCGACTCATCAACTTTTCCTTGACGATACATAATTTCAGAAATATGATATTTAGATTCGGCACCTTCGGCACTTTTAACATCTTGTGCCACTTTTTTATACAGTTCTAAAGCTCTATCAAGATTTCCAGTTTGCAAGTAAACATTAGCTAGATTGAATGTTGCCATACGAACCAATTCTTCGGGAACTTTTTCGGTTGCCAACAGTTTTTCGGCAGCTTTTACTATTCCAGTAGAATCTTTCAATTTCACATAACAAAGTAAGGTTCCTTTTCGAGCTTCCATTTGGTTCGATTTGTATTCAGAAATACTATCGAGCAAAATGAACGATTGCAATGCTTTTGGATATTGAGCATTATTGTATTGAATTTGCGACAAATTGAATAATGACGCTTCAGTGTATTTATTTTTTGGACGAGTTACGATTACTTGATAACATAATGCAGCACTGTCGGGTTGTTTTATTTTCAAGAAACAATCGGCACGATAATACAATGCATTAAGACTAAAAATACCATTAGGAAAACGTTTGTTGTATTGACCAAATACTTCGGTACTTTTTGTGCAATTGTCTTTCATGTAAGCATCTTCGCCAGCTAAATAAATCAAAGAATCTTGAGCCAATTCACTTACCGAATTTTCGCCATTTACACTTTTATAATAATCTAAATATCCCGATGCATCGTTTTTGCCAATGTAAATATTCTTAATTCCATTTAATGCATTTTTCGATTCCGATGCTCCTTTATAATCATTTACAAATTGTTTGTAAACAACAAGTGCTTTATCGTCTTGATCGATATTAACATAAATCAAACCTAATTGCAAAAGCGATTTTTTAACATAGCTTGATGTTGGGAATTTTTTCAAGATATTTTCGTAATACGGAATTGCCTTTTCGGGTTGTTCTTTAGCACACCATGTTTCAGCAATTTCGAACGTAGCGTCGTCAACTAAAGCCGATTGAGGATAATCGCTCAATAATTTCGACATTCCTTCGATTTTTAAATCTTGTTTTTTCAACAAACCAGCACAAAACGATTTTTGGAATAATGAATAATCGAAATCGAGACTATTAGCAACATAAGCTTGATCGTATAATTTAAGAGCTACATCATATTTCTTTTGCATAAAATAACTGTCGCCAGCACGATTACAAGCATCGCAAAAGGTTTTTGTTTTACCAATATTTTTAAACTCAGCATAGGTTCTGAACCATTTTGCTGCATCATCAAATTGTTTTTGTTTAAAGAAACAATATCCTAAATAATAATGTGCTAATTGATATTCGGGCTTTCCGATTGAACCAGGTGATGTGGTAAATATTTTATAATCGGCAATAGCTTCGTCGTATTTATCGAGTCGGTAATATGCATCGCCTCTCCAAAAATAAG
>Ga0302286_10002292_pt1 | contig 13362 bp, 9 predicted proteins | sample III_Fen_E2_3_FD_198765 | JGI IMG/M metagenome (GOLD analysis project Ga0302286, IMG submission 198765) | Peat permafrost microbial communities from Stordalen Mire near Abisko, Sweden - III_Fen_E2_3 | ecosystem: Environmental > Terrestrial > Soil > Wetlands > Permafrost | place: Sweden: Abisko...
TCCATCTACCTGGTAGCTGAATAACTTTCCAAAACTACTGATATTGACATTGGAAGTGTTCAACGTTGTTTCATTTGTAAATGAACCGGTACGTTGATTGTTACCCCGCTGGGTAAGAAAATTATTTTGTGCCAAAGCCGGATAAAGGCAGAGGATGGCAAGTGCTAAGATGATGTATTTATTTTTCATTGGATCTGTATTTAAGTAATGAATAATGAACAATTAATAATTGCCGGAACACTGGAATATAAGCTATTGTAGAGGAACAAACAAATCATTAAATATCTACAATTACTTAATTAATTTCAGTAGTTCTACTCTATTAATTAGGGTGTGCTGAAAAACTCCAAAGGAGTTACCTGTGCATATGATTCATTCCGACTTGTCGGAAACCCCCGAATTTATTCGGGGGATTAAGTGTGGTCTAATAACTGAACTCCAAAGGAGTTTCCCATTAAATCTAACTGATTTTAATAGTATTGGTGAACTCCACTGGAGTTCAGCCAGTACTTCTATTTCTTATCCCCCGGATAAATCCGGGGGTTATTCAAAGTAAATCCTTACAGGATAATTATTATCAAAACAAACTAAGTGCATAAGTTTTAAACCAGAAACAGAAATATCTATGCACTAAACGATGAAAAATATTTTGTAAGTATTTATTAATAATGAATATAATTGTTTTTCAGCAGCCCCATATTAAAACAATACAAAAACATAATACAACAACTCAAACGGGTCGGAGTTGTGGTTCAGTTTTATATTGGTAAAGTAGTACTAGAACATTTTATATTAAAAACGTATTAAGAAAACATTAAATTATTATATGCTAAAACAGGTTACGAATGATTTTGTTTAATAGCAGGCCAAAATTTCATTTAAATACAGCTGTTTACAATCGAAAATTCACTTTAAGAAAAAAATATTAATAAAACTATGTACGTTTTTGTAATTAAACCAATTTTTTTGATATTTTTGTATTCGATAAGTTCTGTTGTTTTTTCAAACCAGTAAACAATATGAAAATCCCTTCCTTTTTACAAAAAACGGTTACGTTTTATCGCGATGGATTTCGGGGTATGACGGTTGGCAAAACACTATGGATACTTATCCTGATCAAGCTGTTTATCATGTTCGCGGTATTACGTATTTTTTTCTTTCCAAATTATCTGAATTCAAACTTTAAAGACGATAAAAGCAAGGCAAATCATGTTCGTCAGGAATTGATAGAGAGAAGGAAGTGAGATTTTAGAGCAAAGAACCAAGACAAAAGACAAAAGACAAAAGACAAAAGATTAAAGATTAAAGACAAAAGATTAAAGACAAAAGAACCAAGAACCAAGAGCAAAGAGCAAAGACAAAAGACAAAAGACTAGAGAAAGAATAGAGATAAGAATAAGAGAGTGAAATACATTAAGAGATTCAATTTTCTAACGCATAATCAAATACATTAAAAAATTATGAATTTATTGGATGCATCATTAGTGGACTGGTCGAGGGCACAATTTGCCATGACCGCCATGTACCACTGGCTATTTGTACCGCTGACACTGGGGTTGGGGGTCATCATGTCGGTGATGGAAACTTTGTATGTGAAAACGGGTAAGGAAGAATGGAAAAAAGCAGCCCAATTCTGGATGACACTTTTCGGAGTGAACTTTGCCATTGGTGTTGCCACGGGGATTATCCTCGAATTCGAGTTTGGTACCAACTGGTCGAATTACAGTTGGTTTGTCGGGGATATCTTCGGAGCTCCTCTGGCTATTGAGGCCGTTCTTGCATTCTTTATGGAAGCCACATTTATTTCGATCATGTTTTTCGGCTGGAATAAAGTGAGTAAAAAGTTTCACCTCACTGCCACCTGGCTGACTATCCTGGGAGCAACACTTTCCGCATTATGGATACTGGTTGCCAATGCCTGGATGCAATATCCCGTGGGTATGGAGTTTAATCCGGATACTGTACGCAACGAAATGATCGACTTCTGGAGCATATTGCTTTCACCGGTGGCAATGAACAAGTTCTTCCACACGGTATTGTCCGGTTGGGTGCTGAGCGGTCTGTTTGTTACAGGAATCAGTGCCTGGTATCTGCTTAAGAAACGGGAAGTTGATTTTGCGTTAAGGAGCATAAAGGTGGGCGCTATTTTCGGGTTGGTCTCTACCTTGCTGATTGCCTACACAGGGGATGGTTCTGCTTACAACGTGTCTCAAAAGCAACCCATGAAACTGGCGGCCATGGAAGGACTCTATCAGGGTAAATCGAGTGCCGGCCTTATAGCAATAGGTGTTTTAAATCCTGCAAAGAAATCGTATAAGGACTCGCTTGATCCATTTCTTTTTAAAGTTGAAATTCCATCCATGTTATCCATTTTAGCCTATCGGGATGTTAATGCATTTGTTCCGGGAATCAGCAATATACTCGACGGTGGATACCAGACCGAACATGGAGTAGCACTCTCCTTTCTTGAAAAACAAGCCCGTGGTAAAGCGGCACTACAATCACTGACATTGTATCAAAAAGCGGTCACCGCAAAAGATACCGTAGAAGCAAATAAGAATAAAGCATTATTGAAAGTAAATTATCCGCAGTTTGGGTATGGATACATCGATAAGGCGGAGACCATGATTCCTAATATTCCAACTGTATTTTATTCTTTCCACATCATGGTATGGCTGGGATTCTATTTTATACTTTTGTTTGGCCTGGTGATTTATTATATGAACGGAAAGCAGATTCAAAAGACAAAATGGTTGCTGTGGATTTGTGTGTTTAGCATCCCGTTGGGGTATGTAGCCGGCGAATTAGGATGGGCAGTTGCTGAGGTGGGTCGTCAACCATGGGCCATTCAGGACGTATTGCCATTGAATGCTGCCATTTCGAACATATCATCCGATTCGGTAAAAATCACCTTCTTCCTTTTCTTAATTCTTTTCTCGGCTCTGTTAATCGCTGAAGTAAAGATTATGGTGAAACAAATTAAAAAAGGACCGGAAGGAGATTAGTTGATTGGTTAATTGGTTGATTGGTTGATTGGTTAATTGATTGATTAGTTGATTGGTTGATTGGTTAATTGGTTAATTGGTTAATTGGTTAATTGGGCTACTTATAAATAAGAATAGATCACAAAACGCGGAACACGGAACGTGAAACGCGGAACGCGGAACACGGAACGCGAAACTCGAAACGCGGAACACGGAACGCGAAACTCGAAACAAAAACTCTTCAAACTCATACATTATGATTACATACTCATTCTTACAACATTACTGGTGGTTTCTGATCTCCCTGATAGGAGGCATACTGGCGTTTTTACTTTTTGTACAGGGTGGACAGTCCATGCTGTTTTCATTATCGAAAACGGAAGATGAACGCAGGTTGCTGGTGAATGCTCTTGGCCGCAAATGGGAATTTACCTTTACAACGCTGGTCACATTCGGCGGTGCTTTCTTTGCCTCCTTCCCCCTCTTCTACTCTACCAGTTTTGGTGGTGCTTACTGGGTGTGGATGGCAATATTGTTTTGCTTTATCATTCAGGCGGTATCCTACGAATTCCAGTCGAAGCCCGGGAATGTATACGGGAAAACCACCTATCAGGCATTTCTGTTTATAAACGGGTTGCTAGGCACCTTCCTGATCGGTGTGGCTATAGCTACCTTTTTCACCGGCTCAGACTTTGTTGTCAACAAAGGAAATATCACCAACCAACTGGCACCGGTCATTAGCTCCTGGGGGAATGAATGGCACGGACTGGAAGCGTTGTTGAATATCAGGAACCTGACATTGGGACTGGCGGTTTTCTTTTTAGCCCGTTCGCTGGCAGTACTGTTCTTTATCAACCGGCTGAATCACCCTGTGCTGGAAGCACGCTCGAGGAAATACCTGTGGTACAATGCCATTCCTTTTGTGGTATTCTTCCTGATATTTGTTATCTGGACATTATTTTCGGAAGGCTTTGCCGTGAATGCAACTACCGGTGTGGTATCGCTGGAGAAGTACAAATACTTCACCAACCTGATTGAAATGCCGCTCATATTGGTATTTTTCTTATTGGGTGTAGTAGCTGTGCTGGCAGGTGTAATCGGCACCTGGGTTTCTTCTGAATTTAAAAGCGGGATCTGGTATGCAGGAGTTGGCACAGTAGTCACAGTCTGCAGTTTATTGCTTATTGCCGGGTATAACAACACTTCGTTTTATCCTTCCATTAATCTGCAAAGCTCCCTGACCATCTTCAACGCTTCATCAAGTGAGTTTACCTTGAAAGCCATGTCGTTGGTATCGTTGTTTATTCCGGTAGTATTAATCTATATCTTTATAGCATGGCGTGCCATGGAAAAGAAGAGGATTGATATTGAAGATGTGGACAATGATGAACATGCGTATTAAAAGGAAGAGGTAAGGAGTAAGAGGTAAGAGGTAAGGAAAGAGAGATGAGTGATGAGAGATGAGGAATGAGGAATGAGTGATGAGATGAAAAGTGTCGGTTGAAAACAGTTATTGAATTTCAAATTCTTTTGTATAAAAAAGCAGGCTGTTTAATAACATCCTGCTTTTTATTTAAACTATCAAAAAAAAATAATCGCTTAGTTCTTAATTATGAATTATAAATTATTTTATTCCCAGTTTCTTTAGAATTTCTTTTGGGATGGCATCTTTATGAACCAGGATATCAATGGTTTTGTGTTTTACGAATGTATCGCTGGCATACCAGATCCCTTTGTATTTATTTTCAGTACCCCATGAGTTTTTCACCATGTAGTACTTCGTACCATTCTGATCCTTTGCAGTTCCGAAAATAACCATACCATGATCATCAGTAGTCTCATAATTATCAAATCCAGCCTGACGGGATTCCTGTGTGACTTTCACTTCCGGCTGAGGACCGGTTGCTTTATAGATCTTTTCATCAATCTCCTTTTGTGGAATGTTCAGCCATTTAGCCTGATCGGTACCGGGCAGATTGGTTACTTTTGTTTCCGGGTCCACGGCAATACCTTTTCGGGTAAAACCTTTTTCGCTGACATCCGAAGCCCATGCAAGACAATATCCTTTGTTCAGGGCATTATCAAACACACTCATCAGTTCGTCAAGTGGCAGGTTGTACGATTCCGACCAGCGCCAGTCATCAGGAATTTCAATAGCAAACTGTGTATAAAAAGGATGATGGGTAAACGAGGTTAATGAAATGTAATCATCCATATTCAACCCAAGGGATTGTTCATATGTTACCGGAGTGTATTTTTTACCCGATACCGAGAATTCTGTCGGGCACTTACCGATATAGGCATCAAGAATACCCTCAAAGCCCGTTTTCCACGCCGTAGAGATCTTTTTATTCGGATTTGATACAATTACCTTCACATAGCCTTCTGTGAGCGCATCGAGCTCCCCGTGTTTGTGTTTGTCTTCGCCGTAATTCAGGCCGTTCATTTCAGCATCAGGTACAATGCCATAATTTTTAAGTACGTACACCACATCGTAGAATGATCCGCCCGCTGCAAAATTGATAGTACCATTCATCCGTACATATTTATCAGCTTTGTCGGTATACGAATGATGCACAACGAACATTTCGGATAAATCAACTTCAGGTTTACCCATGCGCAGCAATTCGGATTCAAAAAAGCCAAGTCCGGAAAAGCTCCAACAGGTACCTGAACTTGCCTGGTTCTTTACAGGGGTAATTTTGTTTTGATTGAGAATTGTAAATTTAAAAGTGTCAACCGCAGTAGTATCTTTTTGGGCAAAAGTCACGGCCGTGAAAAGCAATAATCCAAGAATCAATAAGTTTTTCTTCATATGAACAAAATAATAGAATCCCTACCCCCAAAAGGGGATAAGGAGTCTGATTTATAAATAAAAATGGTTTGCATTTATCCAACTTCCCTTGAGGAGGCCGGGGGTCATTTAGCAGGGATATTTTCTAATACAGCCATCAGGTAATCCCAGAATTTCACGACAGTGGCGATATTCACTTTTTCAGCAGGTGAATGCGGGAAGCGAATGGTCGGACCAAATGAAATCATATCCATATGAGGATAATGTGTTCCAATTATACCACATTCCAACCCGGCATGAATAATCATTACTTTCGGAGTTTTTCCGAATTTATCTTCGTACACTTTCGTCATTTCCTTCAGGATAGGTGAATCAAGATTAGGTTTCCATCCGGGATATCCACCCACCAGGTCCACTTTAGCTCCGGCTAACAGAAAGACACTTTCAATCATGGAGGCAAGTTCTTCTTTCCTGGATTCAACAGAACTGCGAATCAGCGTTCTCAGAATAATGGAATTGCCATCCGACTTAATGATCGCAAGGTTATTTGAGGTTTCAACAACAGTCGGCAATTCAGGAATAAAACGCAGAACACCGTTTGGACAAGCAGTCACGCCATTGATCAGATCATCCTGAACTTCTTCGGGAATCAATCCTGATGGAAGGTCAACCTGTTCGACAGTGAAAGCAATTTGATCTTCAACTGATTTAAATTCGTCGATAAACAATTCCTCGTATTCTTTTACAAAAGCAATGATATCGTCAACACCTTCAGCAGGTACTGTGATCACTGCAAAAGCTTCACGGGGAATAGCATTGCGGAGGCTGCCTCCATCAATACTTGCAAGGCGTACTTCATAGTCGGCAACTGCATCTTTGAGGAAACGGAACATTAATTTATTGGCATTTCCTCTTTGCAGGTTGATATCCACACCGGAGTGTCCACCTTTAAGACCGGTGAGCGAAACTTTAAGAGCCACATCACCCTCTTCTACTTCCACTTCTTTATAACGGAAAGTAATATCACCATCAATTCCACCGGCACAACCCACATACAGTTCGCCTTCATCTTCAGAATCCATATTCAACAGAATATCACCTTTCAGAAAGTTGGGTTGAAGTCCAAAAGCACCGAACATTCCGGTTTCTTCATCAACCGTTATAAACATTTCAATAGCCGGATGTTTTATATCTTTCGATTGCAATACTGTCATTGCTGCAGCCAATCCAATTCCATTATCGGCACCCAGTGTCGTTTCACGGGCAGTCACCCATTCACCATCTACATAAGCATCGATTGGATCTTTCTGAAAATCATGAGGAATATGGCTGTTCTTTTGAGGAACCATGTCCATATGTGCCTGCAGAATGACCGCTTTTCGCCCTTCCATTCCTGGAGTTGCCGGCTTGCGTACAAGTACATTTCCTATTTCATCACGTAATGTTTCTAAACCAAGTGATTTACCGAAGTTCTCAAGAAATGCTCCGATTTCATCTTTCTTGTGGGAAGGACGGGGTATCTGAGTTAAACTGTAAAAATTTTGCCAGAGAGCTTTTGGTTCCAACTGGCGAATATCATTTGCATTCATAAGCTAATTATTATTGAGTTAGACTGAATATTAATACGAGTTAACGTCAATACAAATATCCGCATTTTTTTTTGAATAATACTTTTTAAGGCAATTTTTTTAAGTTTATTGATAGTTCCAATCTAATCCCTTTTCCCGGTATTCCGTTTTATTTCAGATTATTCATCCTAACCGACTCTCATTGAACGCTTACAGGTATAATATTTATTTTATTGGACAACTGACATTGATTGTGATTGTAATCATACGGACAATTCAACAGATATTGAATGTTGCTTGTCTGACAAAAACAATTTTGAATCCAACCATTTCTTATTTATCAAACTTACCAGATATTTTAAGTAATACGAATAGTATAATGTCATATCCATCTGGCAAGTCCACAAATTTCATTTTCACTATTCTTTTTGTTCCCCTTTTACACCCCTTTTATACCCCTTTTACTCCGGTTTTGTAACATTATTTCCAAAAAACATTCATAATACTTAGATAAAACATACTTATACATATCTATATAGATATGTACATCTAAGTTTTTAGTGTGTTTTAGATATGTTTTATGTATGTTTTACCTTAAAAGGGGTGTAAAAGGGGAATAAAAGAACTTGCGAAGGGGTAATGGATCGTTTAAGTACTTCAGGCTTACCATTGAATAAGAAAACAGAACTGTTTTTGTGAATATTCTGTCAAATAACCATTCGAAATTTATTCAAATAAACTTTTTATCACTCCACCCGGTTGAAATTAAAACGTGTGAGAGCTTTAATAAAAACAATTTAGTTGAACCTGCTTTATATGCCCGTTTTCGCAACACAATCTATGACTTTCACATTTACGGTGGAGTTAACTTCAATTTGTTTCCAGGTAATAAGTAATCTATTTCTGAGGCATGTAATACACATCAGCTCATTAGCGATTTAATTCTTTAATTAGATGGCATTTCTAACCGCTAATTGAATTAAATTTGGTAATTTTGTGCCCGAATTCAGGCACTTCCCCGAATTAACTTTTTACAGGACATTTTCATCTGTAATCAACTTATTACCAAGCAAAAGAATAATTGAAAAATAACTCAGATATGCAAAAATCTTTCAAATTTGTAACTGCCGAAGAGGCTGCCAGCTATGTTAACAACGGAGATGTAGTCGGATTTAGTGGATTTACACCTGCCGGATGTCCAAAAGAAGTACCAACTGCCATTGCCAAACGGGCAGAAGCTTTTCATGCAGATGGAAAAGAATTTAAAATCGGAATGTATACCGGCGCATCGACCGGCGATTCATTGGATGGAGCTTTGGCACGTGCCAATGCCATACTTTTCCGTACACCTTATCAATCGAATAAAGACTTACGCGTGGCATTAAATGCTGAACGTGCACCTTATTTCGATATGCACTTATCAATGCTTGCACAGGAATTGCGTTTTGGATTTATGCCAAAACCTAAATTTGCAATCATAGAAGTCTGCGATCTAAGCGATGACGGCGAAATGGTTCTGACTTCAGGGGTTGGGATAGCACCCACTCTTGTACAATTAGCCGATTTCATTATTATTGAGTGGAATCATCATCATCCTAAAGAACTTCGTGGATTCCACGATAATTATCAACCACTTGACCCTCCTCATCGTAGAGAAATTCCTATATATAAACCTTCCGATCGTATTGGTTCACCTGTATTAAAAGTAGATCCTTCCAAAATTATTTGTGTCGTTAAAACCGACAGGAATGATGAAGTGGGTGGATTTTCAGCAACCGATGCCATTACCGATCAAATCGGGGCAAATGTCGCTTCTTTTTTAGCAAATGAAATTAAGACCGGTCGAATTCCAAAAGAATTTTTACCTATTCAATCGGGCGTAGGCAATATTGCTAACGCCGTGATGGCTTCGTTGGGTGCTAATCCTGATATACCCCCTTTCGAAATGTATACTGAAGTGATTCAGGACGCAGTTATCGATCTGATTCGTGATGGCAACGTGAAATTTGCAAGTGGTTGTTCACTTACAGTAACCAATCCTGTATTAGAAAGTATTTATGCCGATTTAGATTTCTTCCGCGATAAAATTGTGCTTCGTCCACAGGAGATTTCAAACAACCCTGAAATTGCCCGTCGTTTAGGACTGATTACGATTAATACTGCCCTGGAAGCCGATCTTTTCGGAAATGTAAACAGCACACACGTACTGGGAGCAAAAATGATGAATGGAATCGGTGGTTCGGCTGATTTTACCCGCAACGCTTATATCTCTATCTTCACTACTCCTTCTACTGCTAAAGGCGGTAAAATCAGTTCAATTGTACCAATGGTATCGCACGTTGACCAGACAGAGCATTCGGTGAATGTAATTATTACCGAACATGGTATTGCTGACTTCCGTGGCAAATCACCGATCCAACGGGCAGAAGAAATGATTGAAAACTGCGTTGCTCCCGAATACAAACAAATGTTACGTGAATATCTCGAACTATCGGGACCAACACATACACCTCAAATTTTAGCTGCCTGTTTTGGCATGCATACTCAATTTGCTAAAACCGGAACTATGTTAGGAACTAATTGGGAAGATTATAAATAATTGACCATCCCTATAAACAATAATCCCTCCTGAGTCAATTGATTCAGGAGGGATTATTGTTTATAGGAATCAAATTTTGAGGATATGAAGGATTAATCCTAAAAGTCAAATCATAATACGCATTTTAGAATAATTTTCACGAAATTCTTTAGGAGTAAACCCTTTTCTTTTTTTAAAGATACGGTTAAAATTTGACAAATTGTTATACCCGCATTCAAAACTGATTTCAGCTATTGTTTTGCTGCTGTCGATAAGTATTCGTGAAGCAATTCCCAATCGTAAATCATTCAGATAATCAATATAATTTTTGCCGGTTCGCTTTTTCATAAACCTGCTAAATGACACTTCCGACATATTGACATACTTTGCAACATCCAGCAAACGGATTTCTTTATGATAATTGCTGTTTAAAAATGTAATGACCTTTTGAATTCTTCTGCTTTCTGATGAATCATCCTGTTTATTAAAACTACTGCTGCACAGAATCCGTGAATTTTCATCATTCGAAAGTTCATATAGAATCGTCAATAGATCCAATACAGAATAGAACCCATTTTGTTTTTTATTTAGAAGATCCAATCTGTCTTTTACTGCTTCAATAACCGGACGGGAAAATAGCATTCCTTTCTTTGCATTTTCAAGCATTACAGCAATCGAATGAAACTGCTTTTTATTTAACAGACTTTCTAAAAATAAATCTTTGTGGAATTGAATTGTGATCTCATGGATTTCATTTGACTCACAGTGATAAGTCATCCAAGCATGTTCCAGACTGGCATTCCCGATTAAACAAAGTTCAAGATCATCAATTTCTTCAATTGAATCACCGACAATGCGCTGAGCACCTTTTGCATTTTCAATAAAATTCAGTTCGTATTCAGGATGTACATGAACAGGATAAGAAAATTCCGTCTTAGTTCTGTTAATTATCACAAAACAATCTTCTGTCGATAGAGGTGTGACTTCACGAAAGACACTAGGTATTTGCATACTGAAGGATTTAAGATGTTGCAAATAAATAAACTGTTAATTAAATTCAGATATTACTATAATACAATTCAAAAAGACCAGGTGTGTTTTATTGAAGTGTAGAGTATTAATGACTTGAATTACTTTCCCGAATGGATGTCCGGCTAATTTTTCCCCAGCTCTTTAAGAGCCCATCATCCCAGTTACCGGTAGCCAGGGCACGAGGTAACAACATAGAACAGGTTTCATTTTTATCAGAGACCGACCATACAATCCAGCTCAGCTTATTTACATCCATCCAATCCAGATAGGCCTTCCATTCAGTCTGATCAATGGGACCATCACCCGTTGCATCCATACCCGCACATTCTGAAATGAAAATCGGGATTCCTCTTGCAATAGCAGCATCCGTTTTATCACGAAGCCATTTCTTGTGGGTTCCGGCGTAGAAATGCATGGTATACATAATATTTTTTTGTCCCAGGATCGGATCACCGGCTACTGAATCGACATCCTGATCCCAATGAGGGGAACCTACCAGGATAATATTATCTTTATCTATGGATCGTATTGTTGAAATGACTTCTTCGGAATATTTTTTTACCGTTTTCCAGGAATAATAATCGGGTTCATTCCATATTTCATAAATTACATTGGGAGTGTCTTTATATTTATGTGCCATATCTGTAAAGAATATTTTGGCTTCGGCAGTATGTAACTTATGACTATGAAAGTCTATTAATACATAAATACCCTGTTTGATCGACCCATCAATCACTTTGGTCATGCATTCCATCGCATACCCGGGATTCTCAAGATAGCTGTCTTCCAGCCCTACTCCCATTGAGGCTCTCACTACATTACATTTCCAGTCGGTTGCCAGCCATGCAACAGCACTTTCATTATAAAATCGTGGCCAAAGGTTATGCCACCCCAGACTTGCACCCCGTAAAAGCAATGCTTCGCCTTTAGAATTTGACAATTGAGTACCAATAACCTGAAGTTTACCATTTAATGCCACGGGACTGTTTTGAGGAACAACACTTTTATTCGTTTTTGTTTCTGAAAAAACGAAAGTGATTTGAATAAAGACCAGCAGAAATATTAAAGCTCTTTTTGTGATAATCATAATGTCGTATTTAAGGTTTTGAATTATAGATAAGCTACTGAATACTTTTACTCATGAATTCTTTTCATTAATTCAAGGCACATTCGGCTATTGTGGTAAGGACATTTCCAGAATCCTGCTTTATCATTTACAGCATCGACTTTACCGTCGTCAGAAACTGACCAATGCCATTCTCCGTTTTTTCTATCAATCAGATTTTCTTTAATAAAACTCCATGCTTCAAGGGTTTTAAAGCCATATGTTTCATTTTTAGTTATTTCAAAGGCATTGAAATAACCAATCATCGATTCTGCCTGTGGCCACCAATCGCAGTTGGTATCTACATGTTCAGTTACATAGTTTTTTTCGTTGACGAGCGAACCATTCCGGTTTAATCCTTCAGATGCGGCATTTGCAATTAATAAGGATAGAGTTTCAATCTCGTTTATCATATCAACATCTCCAAGCACATGAGCAGCCTCATCCAGTAACCAGGCGGCCTCTATGTCATGACCGTATGAAACCAGGGTAGATTTACAGTTCCAATTCTCATCAAAAAACAAATCAAGATGATGAGTTTGAGAATTGATTATTTTATCTGCGAATAATTTCAATAAATTACGAATTTGTCTTTCCAACAAGGGATCCTTCCAAACTCTGAACAAATTAGTATAGGCTTCAAGAATGTGCAAATGAGTGTTCATTGTTTTCTTTTCATTTGCATCTTTTTCACTCAGACGCAGGTCATTCAACAATATCCAGTCTTTGCTGTAAGCTTCATAATAACCGTTTAATTCAGTATCGAAACTGTATTTCTCAATTAAGTAGAAAAGCTCTATCGCTTTATCCAGGCAAGATTTATCACTGGTTACACGATAATATTCAACCAACCCATAAATAAAGAAAGCCTGATTGTAAATTTGTTTTTTTGTGTCATCAGGACTCCCATCAGCATGAAGCATCCAATAAACGCCACCATTTTCAGCGTCAAAAAAATGCTCGAATATAAAATCTTTTGCCCGTTTTGCATATTCAGCATACAAGGGATTTTTGAAATATAAAGCAGCGGAGGAAAATGTCCATAAAATGCGTGCATTTAGAACACCTCCTTTGGGTGCATTTTTTATCAGCAGGTTGCTGCCGGTCATTTGCCCGTAATATCCGCCGTTCTTGTCATCAGTCATTTTATCCATCCAAAAAGGAAGGATATTGTGTGTCAACTCTTCTTTAAGTTCTTTTTTTAGTTGAAGAAGTTCGTATTTCATTTTTAAGTAGTATTATTGAAACGTTCCAATCCTTTTAGGACTGATCATGTCAGGTTATTAACCCATTACAGCTTC
>Ga0302286_10002296_pt1 | contig 13359 bp, 10 predicted proteins | sample III_Fen_E2_3_FD_198765 | JGI IMG/M metagenome (GOLD analysis project Ga0302286, IMG submission 198765) | Peat permafrost microbial communities from Stordalen Mire near Abisko, Sweden - III_Fen_E2_3 | ecosystem: Environmental > Terrestrial > Soil > Wetlands > Permafrost | place: Sweden: Abisko...
GATTATCACTATTCCCACCCCATTTCATAAATACAGAAGAATTACAAAATGAGAAAAACAATACTGACAATAATAATTTTTTTGTTCGCTTTGAGTATAACCGTTATATATGCAACTAATAACTGTAAGCAAGAATTAAAATTATATGGCCAAGCATATGATTATGTTATCAAAGATTCCATTAATAAAGGGAAAATTATATTTATATCTGATTCAATAGTCGATATTGATAGATTAGGTTTTAGCAAACAGTTAAAAAAACACCCCGATAAAATTAAAATAATAAAACAAGTTTCTAAAAATTATTGGTTCAAAAACTTTTATTCTAAAGAGATTGCTTCACTTTTTGAAAAAAGCAACAGTCTAAGCATTAATTCAAAATCTATATTATTTTTCTCCAAAGTTGAGAATGGAACACTTTGCGCGGATTTATTTGAGAAACGAAAATATTCTGGTATAGATTATGATTGGATTTCTTTAATGAATAAATGCAATAGATATTTATTTTTTTTCAACAAAGAGGGAAAAATTGATACTGTATTTAAGCAAATAATTATTTTCAATTAGCCGCAGTTGGTTGATGGCCTACCTCTTTCGTCCAGGTATATTTATAATTTGCAGTCGGTAAATAGTGCGAGTTTGATAAAAGCTCAGCTTCCCGAAAAGTCGGGACAAGTATGCTGGAAATAAGAACAGTACCGAGATCATATGTGCCATTTACAACTATGATTCTTAAAACGTAAAAGATACTATAACAAAATATGTAAAATAGACAAAATATGAAAAAATATCTTATTGCATTTGTAACTCTATTTATATTATTTTCTTGTAAAGAAAAAATAAAAAGATATTATTATGATAGTGGAGAATTACGAACTGAAGAATTCTCTATAAAAAACAATGACAGTATTACCTATTTTAAAAAATATTATAAAAATGGTGCTGTGTTAGAAGAAGGATACCTCAATAATGATTCAGTAGTAGATGGTTTAATGAAAATTTATTATGCTGATGGTACATTAATGTGGAAAGGTGAAATAAGAAACAATGTAATTCAGGATGATTACAAGTGGAAATGGAAAGATTGTATTAAAGATAGATTACAGGGAGTTGAAATTGAAGGTAATCCTAAAGAACTTATATGTGGAAAATCTTACAAATTCCGTATAATCATACCTGACTTACATCCTCAATTTTTTGATGTAGTTGATGTTAATTACAAAAGTATTCATAACTCTTCAGACACCGATTTTTATCCATATAAATTTACTTGTAAGGAGTATATGGGCAACGTATTCAGAATTATTTTTATGGACAAAAGTGGTCATTTTATTATAGGTAAATCGGAATATATTTTTTTTATAACTCCTTCAAAGAAAAATCATATTATAAAATTTGATGAATTAAAAGATGATAATGTATTAAGTGTGAAAATGGAAAGAAAATTCAGCGATGGTACAACTGATACAGTGTCTGTTTATAGGTAAACTCAGTCTTACCCTTGCTGAACGTTGTATAAAAATGGAAAAGGGCATAGTCTATTTAACTATTTCGGGCTAAAGGCAAAGCTCCTGCTTTGTATATTGAATCGAGAAACGCACCCACTCCTTGGAGAGTAGTGGGTGTTGGTTTAACGTTTGCAACGTTGTAATAAAAGATAAATTTAAATGACGTGGATAGCGCAATTTTGAGCGAAGCTGTAACTTGTGCTGGAAACCAAAGCAGTTTGCAACTGAAGATTATAAAAAGATAAACAATTAATTTTCAAAATGTATGAGTAGAAAGTATAAATTTCGGAATCCTGATGCTGTTTATTTTGTCACTTTTACAACTATTAACTGGATATATAATTTTATACTACCCATCAACAAAGAAGGAAATAATTGGTTGACATAGACCCTTGCCGGGAATAGCAAAAAATCAGTTACAAACTGCAATGGTTTTCAGTCCACTTGCCCCGATTTTTCTTCGGGAAGTTACACTTCGTTAAACTTGAACTATCCAATGTGTAACGATAAATAGATTTGGATATGAAGGAGAAACTGAATATTAAAAAATGGAAAAGAACAAGAAACACATAAAGTAGGAAGTTAAATATGCCTCAATTAGATTTTTATATTAGCCTTGAAGAAAAAACCAAGTTGGTTGATCTTATTTTTGAAATGAAATGTACACTTGCAGTTGATTCTGATTATATCCATCCCCAATACACACTATTAAAGAATATTCATGAATATCATAATTTTGCGGAAGGAACTAATCTATTTTTCATTTTAAATGAAAAATACGTGAAATATCCATTGCAATTATGCCCATTTAACAGAGATGAACAAACATTCTATTACATACCTCAAAGGTATGGGGGTCCTTCTATTGATTTTTATACAACCGGATTATTAGATAATAATAAAATTGGGAGTAGCAATATTAGTTATTACTCTTATTTCTATGATGATAAAAATGAGCGATTTAAACCAACACAAGAATTATTGGATTTATTCAATATTCTTACAAAATTTATAAGAAACAACTCATTACCTTATAATATGAAAGTAAGAAAGTACTTGATTAGCAAAAAACTTATTTTGGATGTCATTAATGATAAAGTAGAACTAATAAACATACCTAAGTGCGATTTATTAAAACAGATTGATATAAAGAAGTTAGATTAAAGCCCGTTACTAAAATGCTGGATAATGCCACCAATCCTTCATTAATCAGATTATTGAAATGCCTTCTTTCGTCCAGGTATATTTATAATTTGCAGTCGGTAGATCGCTTTTGAGAGAAACGGGAACTTCCCGAAAAAAATCGGGACAAGTGTGCTGGAAATAAGAGCAGTTTGTAACTGTTTTTTTATTCAGTTACAAACTGCAATGGTTTTCAGTCCAAGTTACACTTCGTTAAACTTGAACTATTCAGTGTGTAACGTTAAATAGACTTGGATAAGAAAGGGGTAAAATAGAAAAATTGGAGAAAGTAGGTAAAATTGCAAAATATGAATCAGCATTTCTTCAACTGATTACAGATGTACACGAAAAGATAACAAATTACTGCATAAATTTCATTTCTAAAAAATAATAAAAACAAAGGGTATGGTTAATTTTTGGAGTACAATATTAGGTTTTTTGTTAATTATTATAGGAGTTATATTTTTGATAGACGCTGTCAAAACTAAAAATAAAATAGGTAAAGATACTTATGGTAATATAATTGGAATGTATTCTGGAGCAATTCTCTTAATCATGGCAGGATTAACCCTGTTTTTAAAAGAATTGTCGAAACTTTGGTAGAAGTTGTTTCTATTTTAGTATTCTTAGTGAATCACATAGACTGAGTAGAAGCAGGGTGCTTATATTTTAAAATTCAGTACATTTTTATTTTTTAAGTTGCTATAATAGTTGGATACTTTCTTCAAAATTAACAGCAAACAAAATATAAATCAATGAAAAAAACGAATTTTAAAAACAAAACTTTCTTCTGTGAAATTATTACCTATTTATTGTGTATTACAATTTGGAATTTATATATCACCATTGCGTATTCAAATCCATTAGGTCTTTTTCCTATTATACTTCAATGCATTTTATTAACTCAAATTTTAATAGAACATAAATTTGCCAAGAAATGAATAATGATTTGGGCTCTTTTATTTTTAATAACAGGTTCAGGGTTACAATATGTTGGAAATACTTCCCTCTCTCGTCTAGGTATATTTATAATTTGCAGTCGGTGTTTAACGTTTGAGGGTAGGGATAACTTGTGCTGGAAACCAAAGCAGTTTGCAACTGAAGATTATAAAAAGATAAACAATTAATTTTCAAAATGTATGAGTAGAAAGTATAAATTTCGGAATCCTGATGCTGTTTATTTTGTCACTTTTACAACTATTAACTGGATATATAATTTTATACTACCCATCAACAAAGAAGGAAATAATTGGTTGACATAGACCCTTGCCGGGAATAGTAAAAAAATCAGTTACAAACTGCAATGGTTTTCAGTCCAAGTTACACTTCGTTAAACTTGAACTATTCAGTGTGTAACGTTAAATTGTCGGAATGGAGTGATTTTATTTTTATCAATGCAGTGGATACTTCTAAGCTTAATGCCATTGATTATTAATTTTATTTTTTAAAGATAGAAGATAAAAATAAGACAATATTAGAACAAATATATTCAGCATTTTGGAAAAAGTAATAAACTTAATAATTTATATATTATGCGTAATCTTATTTTCTTAGCTTTATTCTTGCTGACTAACGGTTGTCAACAGAAGTCTAAATCATACATTGTCAATCTAGAATCAAATGCAAATGCGAATTCGAAATTTTCTTCTAAAACCAAAATATTAAATTTAGACACTTGCAAATCAATTGATGTTGATTTTAACAAAGTCTTTATAACTAATAAAAACTTTGATAAGATAGGTGAAACCGATACATTTCACATTGATAAAAATATCTATTGTGTTAAAACATCGAAATACATAAAAGAAGATGGTGAAACCAAATATTGCTATAGTCAATTGGAAGTGTATAATAGAAGTCTAAAAGTATTTAGTAAAGATAGCATTCTAATTACGGGTATGTATTCTTATAATCAAAAATCAAATCTACTTTCAATTCCAATAATAATTTATCAAGAAGCTGATGATTTAACAACTGGAACTTCTCTGTATATATGTAATGTGTCAAATGGGAAATGCAATAAAATAGAAGATGATTTGTCAAATAGTTGGTTCGCACTAATAAGCTCAAATGGAAAAGCTTTGTTATATAATAATGCAGATAAATTGATATATTATAATTTGGAAAATAAATTCAAAGAAGTTATATATGATTTTAATAACCCAACTATGAGTATTTATAAATTGTCATTAAAGGAGAATAAACTTGAAATATATTATTATAATAACCCTGCAGATATTGATATTCCCATGAAAGAAACAACAATAAACTTGATTAAACCAATTGATAATTATTAAGTGATATTTCATTTTTTTCGTCCAAATTTATTGAAGATAAGTAGTTAGTGAATTACCTGGATGATTAGGTTCAGTTGATTGTCTGGAAAAATTAATGGAAATCGAATTAACTCAATAATAAATGTCTCATACTGATTTGGGTACGACATTGGTTTTGAACACAAGTTGTGCTTCGCTCATACTTGGACGTAAATGAGAACACTTATGGGTCGGAAAAAGTAATCGCAGCTTGCCAATCAGCCAGTTAACCAATCAACTAATCAACCACTCAACTCAACTTCTGATTCCTGTACTCCTTGGGTGTTAGATGGTATTTTTTGGAAAATTCACGATAGAAGTAGGCTTTGTTATTAAACCCGCAAATGTACATGATTTCCTGCACCGTTTTATTGGTGGTTTTAAGGAGCTTTTCGGATTGCTTGAGCCGTATGGACCGTATGTACTCGGTAGGGGTTTGGCCGATAAGTTCTTTTATTTTCCGATAGAGTTGCATTTTACTAAGTGCCAGTTCGGCTGCTATAAGATCGAGGCTGAGGGTTTCATTGTCCATTTGTTGATGGATAATGCGGGTGATATTCAGCATCAGCTCTTTGTCTTCCTTGTGGATCAGCTTTCCTTCATATTGTTCCAGGGCGGCATAGGTCGATTCACTGTAATCCAGAACTGCTTTGTTGCGATGAAGCAGACTATCAACCTGAGCTTCCAGGTGGCGGGGATGGAACGGTTTGCTTAAATATGCATCAGCACCGGTCTCAAGTCCTTCAATCTGGTTTTCAACCGAGCCTTTCGATGACAGCAATATGATGGGGATATGACGGGTCAGTTCCTGTTCTTTCATTATTTTAATAAATTCAACACCGTCCATTACGGGCATAATGATATCACAGATAATCAAAAGCGGCATACGGATACGCATAAGTTCGAGGGCTTCTTTTCCATTGGCTGCCTGTGCAACTTCATACCTTGTACTTAAAAAATCACTCAGCATGTCTCTGATTTCACTTTCATCGTCTATAACCAGTACCATGCCTTCTTTTTGGGTATCGGGAATGGAAAAGCGATTTTTTTCTTCCAGTTCTTCCCGGTTTATTTCTTCCGTTGGAGTTGAAATTACAAAAGTTTCATGCGCTTTATGTCCGGCTTTCTCATCGATGGACTGTTCGGGTAAGCTGACACGGAAAGAAGTAAATGTTTCACCATCACTATCCACATTAATGGTTCCCTGCAGTACTTCGACAATATTTTTACAAAGAGCAAGGCCAATGCCATTTCGTGTTTCAATTCCTTTGGAAAGTTGCATTTCGAATCGTTCCAGCACTTCGAACCGGTCGAATATAGTTTGCTGATAAACAGGTTTTATGCCTACCCCGGTATTGGTAACAGTAATCAATAACGCATTCTCTTTTATCTCTGCCTGTACATTGATATTCTCATTTTCAGGAGTGTATTTAACGGCGTTTGATACCAGGTTAAATATAATTTTTTCAATGCTATCGCGGTCGGTTTGCCAAACGATATTCGGTGGTATAAACTTAAGAGAGAGGAGAATCTTCTTCTCTTCAAGTATTTCCATAAAGTTATCGACAACAAATTTTACCAGTTCAGGGATATCCACTTTCTCAATATCCAGTTTAAGGTGTCCTGTTTCGGCTTTGCGGAAATCGATCAACTGTTGGATCAATGTCTGCATACGTTCGGAGTTCGACTTAATGATATTGACATATTTCCGGGTATAATCATCCGAGAGATGGGTACGGAGCAATTGTTCACAGGGTCCGTAAATCAGCGTCAGGGAATTGGAGAATTCATGGGCGATATTGGTAAAAAACCGCAATTTTGCCTGATGGATTTCTTCTATTTTTTGTTTCTCCAGGTCCTTTAATAGGATATTATTTTTGGTTTTAAGCTGATCTTTGATAAATCTCCGGACAATGGTAAACAATCCCAAAAACAACAGGGTATAAATTAAATAGGCAATGGGGCTGGCCCACCACGGTGGCAGCATCCTGATCGGGAGCGTAAAGTATTGCTTGCTCCATATTTTATCGGCATTGCTGCAGCGGACTTTCAACAAATAATTTCCTTCGGGCAGATTGGTAAACACGATGGTATTTGAAGTCCCCAGTTGAATCCATTCTTTCTGATATCCTTCCAGCATATAGGAAATCTCACACTTTGTCCCTGAAAGATAATCTAGTGGAATAAACCTGAAACTAAACGATTTGTTTCTGTACGAGAGTGTCAGTATCTCCCTGTTTTGTTTTACCGTGGAATATTCAGTAATATTTCGTTCAATATTATCAACAAAAAAAGCATCGAGCCGTAACGAAGGCATGTAATTGCTATGACTGATCTCAAGGGGATTGAATACATTAAAACCACTTATTCCGCCAAAATAAAATTGATGGGTGGTTGGACTGTTATAAAATGCTCCGTCTGAAAACTCATTGTTTTGTAATCCGTCTTTCTTAAAATAGGATACAATGCGATAAGTTGACTGGTCATGTATTAATTTGGCCAACCCTTTGTTCGTACTGAGCCATAGATTATGCTCCTTATCTTCCAGGATGCCGTGGATGGTATTGTTGGGCATGCCTTCCTTTTCCGTGAAACGTTCAAATAGTGGTCTTCCTTTTTCAAAACGAAGAAGTTTGTTTAGTCCCATGCTCGTTCCTGCCCACAACGTTCCGCGGCTGTCCTTAAACAGACAAAGGATATCATCGCTGCTTATAAAACCGGTTCCTTCGGAAGAGTACCTGTAGTTTTGGAATTTCCCGTTCAGGCAGTTAAATCGGTTAAGCCCGCCTCCCCGTGTGCCAATCCATAAATGGGTGGCATCATCCCGGATAATGGAATAGACAATATTATTACTCAGGGAGCTTGAAAGGTTGGTATTATAAATATATTGCGTAAAGTTTTTTATAGAATAGGGGCGTGTGCTCCTGTCAATTTCCAGCTTATACATACCATATCCGCTGGTTCCTACCCATAAAGTGTTATTTCCATCAGGGAGGATGGAATATACCGATGACAGGTTAATTTTTTTTTGAAGACTTTCATTGAACGAAAGAGTCTGTATTTTTTTTGTTTTAGTATCGTAATAATTTATACCTTGTCCGTCGGTTCCAATCCAATATTCATTACCATGCCCTTCGACAATAGTAAATACGGAGTTATTCAATAGCCCGTTTGCAGTAGTAAAATGCTGCGTATAGGCAGTTGCCGGCTTATCAACAGTACTGTTGAAGGTATAAATGCCGTTTCCTTTAGTTCCAACCCAAAGAGTCAGGTTGCGGTCTTCAAAGAACGTACGGACAGAACTGTTACCAAACATAGAAATGTTATCTTCCGAATAGGTGTGGAATTTCTCCCGTGAAGGTGATAATTGAAAAATACCCTGAGCATCAGTACCCACCCAGATAATTTGTTGCGTACCTGCAAAAAGTGAGAGAACCGGGACGTTCGGTAATATTATTTCAATGGATTTTATCTTCAGGTCGTACAAATAAAGTCCATTAGAAGTTCCCCACAACTGGTAGGTATCCATAAATGCAATTGCCCGGATAGTACCTGTATTTTGGTTTCCAGAAATAGATTCGGACAGAATACCCTCCGAGATTCGGTAGGAAAAAATTCTGTCATCGAAAGTTTGCATCCAGATTTCATTGTTGGAATGATAAAACACTGATTTTATGTTCTTTAAAAGTTGAAACTGTATTACATTCCCGACAACTGGTGATTCCGACTTCCCTTTTTTAAAGACAATTTTAAACAACATCCTTTCTTCGGTATAGAGCCAAAGGTTATCATCCACATCGAAAAAAATCTTACGGATCCTGTAATTTTTTACTGCATTAAGATGATGGAATTTGTGCGTTTTAGCATTAAAGAAGAATACTCCCTGATCATAAATAGCTGCAAACATGCGGTTAGTGCTGTTTCGTGCTATGAAGAAGGAATTTTCGGTAAAAATGGTTTGGTTACTGTTATCGGTAAAAAAGCGTTCAAATGTATTCTTTCTGCTATCCAGCCTGTTTATCCCCCGGTCGGTGGCAATCCATTGGATGTCCTTTTGTTCCTGAACTATGTCACGGATGATATTGTTGCTTATACTTTGTGTATTCCCCGGATCGGGCTTGAAGACTTTAAACTCCCTGCTATTGTATACATTCAAACCATCCCAGGTTCCAAACCAGAGCAAACCGCTTGAATCCTGATTAATGGTGTTAATAGAACTGTTTGAAAGACCATCATTATTGGTCAGGCTCGAAATATCGTAGTTTCTGGCCGATAACAAAACTGTAGAAAAAAAGAAAATAATAAGGAAAGTGTTTTTCATTGAAATACATATTGATAATAGTATATACAAATATAGTATCATAAAGGTTCAAAATTACGAAGTAATGAGTATCTTTTTTTATCAAAAAAGTATCATTTTGCCAATATGCAGGATATAGATACCTTTTTGTCCAAATAAGATACTCCTGGAAGGCCCATGCCACTATACATTTGCAACCGATTCAATCTTAAATCAAAAAAATTATGGATATTGCAAAACGATCAGAACATAACCCTCTGTTACGCCCAAGTGACCTGACAGCCGGAATAAATGGAATGGAAATTACCTGCCTGCTTAACCCGGGTGTTTTCAGGATGAATAATAAAACATGGCTGTTACTACGGGTTGCTGAACGGCCAACTCAAATAGCAGATAAGATAAGCTTCCCTATTTACACTCCTAAGGGAACCATAGAAGTTCTCAGCTTTGATAAAAATGATCCTCAACTTGATACCACTGATCCCCGTGTTATCCTATACAAAGGGAAAAACTACCTGACTACTCTTTCATACTTACGCTTAGTATGCAGCGACGATGACATTCATTTTTACGAAGATCCTGCCTACCCGCCCATTTTCGGACAGGGCGACCTTGAAGCATTTGGCATAGAAGATTGCCGGGTAGCCAGTATGGAAGATGGATTTTACCTCAGTTTTACTGAAGTATCATCAATGGCAGTTGGTGTAGGGTTAATAGCCACCAAAGACTTTCAACATTTCGACCACAAAGGAATGATTTTCCCGCCTCACAATAAAGACTGCGCCTTATTTGAAGAAAAGATAAACGGAATGTATTATGCATTGCACCGTCCCAGTAGTCCTGAATTGGGAGGTAATTATATTTGGCTTGCCGAATCTCCCGACAGGGTACATTGGGGAAACCATAAATGTGTGGCCATTACCCGTGACGAAAGCTGGGATTCTGCCCGTGTAGGAGCAGGGGGTGCACCTGTTAAAACATCTGAAGGCTGGCTGGAAATCTACCATGGCGCCAACAAGGACAATCGCTATTGCCTGGGAGCCTTGTTGCTCGATCTGAATGATCCATCAAAAGTACTGGCACGAAGTAAGGAACCGATTATGGAACCGATAGCCGGATACGAACAAACGGGATTCTTCGGGAATGTGGTTTTTACAAACGGGCATTATGTCAAAGGAGATATTATAAAGATATTCTACGGGGCAAGTGATGAAGTGATCTGTAGTGCAGAATTTTCAATAAAAGAAATTTTAAACTCCTTAAAGAAAATATAATGGCTAATAAATTAGCGGGTGAATTTCTGTTCTTCAAAGAACAACCCAAAAATATACGGACTCTGTTGATTACCAATATGCTGTATGGTATGATTTTGCCCATCATTGAAATATTCGTTGGGGCTTATATCATGCGCAATACCGGAAATTCTTCGTATGTGGCCATTTTTCAGTTATTCATGTATATCGGTGTGGTGAGTACCTCAATACTGAACGGGGCGTTGTTGAAAATATTTAAAGTAAACTGGTTGTATAGTTTTGGAATTGTTCTGTCTGCTATTGCCTTAATGGTAATGATGTTTGTCCACTCTATTGGTATTGTACAGTTAGGATTTGCAGGATTTGCCATTGGTGCTTCAACAGGATTCTTCTGGACAAACCGCTATCTGTTGGCCCTGACAGCAACAAACGATAAAAACCGGAATTATTTCTTCGGGTTGGAATCATTCTTTTTCTCGTTATGGAGCATTGTCATCCCATTGATGGTAGGTGCTTTTTTAGGAACTATCGACGGAAAAGTAGTGTTCGGCCATACGGTGAATATCAATATAGGATACCAGGTCATTACAGTGATTGTATTTTTTATTGCTATTGGTGCGTGCATCGTGCTATCAAAAGGTGATTTTGTGAATCCGGTGCAAAAGAAATTCGTTTATTTCAAATATCATATTTTGTGGCAGAAGTTTCTGGCACTAGCCAGTCTGAAAGGAATGGTACAGGGTTTTCTGGTGACTGCCCCTGCTATTCTGGTCATGCGTTTAGTAGGGAATGAAGGCTCATTGGGATTGATACAGGGAATAGGGGGTGGAGCAACCGCCATCATTGTATATGTTCTGGGTCGTATTGCAAAACCTGAACACCGGATGAAGATCTTTGGATTCGGGTTAGTTGTATTCTTTATAGGTACCCTGGTGAACGGGATCATGTTTTCGGCCGTAGGAGTGATCATCTTTGTTTTGTGTAAAGTACTGTTTCAGCCTTTACACGACCTGGCTTATTTTCCAACGATGATGAAAACAATTGATGCGGTTTCCACCATTGAAAAGCGAAATGAGTATGCCTATATTTTAAGCCATGAAGTGGGTTTATTCTTTGGACGGGCATTGGGGATGATTCTGTTTATATCCCTGGCTTATTTTGTATCTGAGATCTTTGCACTGAAATATGCCCTGATTATTGTTGGTGCATTGCAATTAATTTCACTTCCATTAGCTAAACATATTATTCATGAGGTAGACACGAAATTTAAAGTTTGAAAGGTTTGAAGGGTTTGAAGGGTATCAGCAAATGGTTTATACATTGTTAAATAAAGAAATCAACCTCCAGATAGCTATAGGGATAACTTAATCAACCAATCAACTTAATAATCCTCCCGATAGTTATCGGGATAACTAATCAACTAAATAAACTCTGAACTTTTCAAACTTCAAACCTCAAACTTCAAACTTTTCAAACATGAAAACTTTTAATTCAACTCTATTCTTCATTCTCCTGGCAGTAATATTATCTTCCTGCGTGACGAATGATAATTACGGAATGACTGTCGTTCAGACGGCTATTCCGAGGATAGAATTGATGCCCAATGCTCCTTTGCCCTATAAGATTATCGACTGGAAGCAAAAAGCGAAAGACTATGATGCGTATGTTTTTGATTTCAATCCCGATATGCCTGCCGGTAAAATGATCTGGCTGGATAATAGTCAACGCAATTTATCTCAGATTACATTTGGATTGTATACGGCAATTCATGACAGCAGGCAGGGACCAACAAACAATAACGGGGAATTTCACGAAAGTCTGAATTCATTATCCGCAATATTGGGCGCGGGATTAATAGGGATTGACAAGACACATCAAAACGGATACAATTACGTGAAGATGATTCAGAACTACTATAATTCAGGTACCGGATGGAATATCATGATGAACAATACCTGTCCGGAAGTAGCCAAGCTGGGAGGTGGATACGGTCGTGACTGGTGGTATGATGTATTGCCGAATGTGTTGTTTTACGCTGTCAGTGATGTTTTTCCGAATGTTGAAAATGCCGATAATATACAGCGCAGCATAGCCGAGAAGTTTTGCAGTGCCGATTCGGTATTGAATGGAAATTATGATTATTCGTATTTCGATTATGGTAAAATGAAGGGAATGGTATCAAAGATTCCGTTTCAACAGGATGCAGCCGGGGGACATGGGTATGTGCTGTATGCAGCCTACCACAAATACAAAAATGCACGCTACCTGGCACATGCCAAGTCGGCCATAGCTGCACTCAACAGCCAAAAGGAAAGTCGCTTTTACGAGATATTACTACCAATGGGAATCTATACGGCAGCCCGCCTGAATGCCGAGCAGGGAACTAATTATGATATAGAAAAAATGATGAACTGGGTATTTGAAGGATGTAAGAATCCGACTGCCCGGAATGGTTGGGGAGTGATTGTAGGCAAATGGGGCGAATATGATGTAAGCGGTCTGCAGGGAAGCATCATTGATGGTGGCGGATATGCCTTTTTGATGAACAGCATGAAAATGGCCTGGCCACTGGTTCCCATGGTGAAATACGATCCCCGTTTTGCACGTGCTATCGGGAAATGGATGCTTAATAATGTCAATTCGGCACGGTTGTTTTTTCCGAATGAACTACCGGATGGTAACCAATGGTTACCTGAAATGAAGAATTATACACACTCCATTGTTGCTTATGAAGGACTCCGGTATTCCGATTGTTATAATAAACCCGGGTTGAAAGATGTACATCCTGTGGCATTGGGTGA
>Ga0302286_10002297_pt1 | contig 13357 bp, 9 predicted proteins | sample III_Fen_E2_3_FD_198765 | JGI IMG/M metagenome (GOLD analysis project Ga0302286, IMG submission 198765) | Peat permafrost microbial communities from Stordalen Mire near Abisko, Sweden - III_Fen_E2_3 | ecosystem: Environmental > Terrestrial > Soil > Wetlands > Permafrost | place: Sweden: Abisko...
TTATTGAGCTTTATTAAGAATCTTTCGGTAACCGGGAAGATTACTGCCAAGACATTTTATGGGGTAAATGGATGGGCGGAGAGCTCTAATTCGGATATCTGGGCAATGACCAATCCTGTCGGAAATTTTGGGAATGAGGATCCTGTGTGGGCATGTTGGAATATGGGTGGAGCCTGGTTAAGCACTCATTTATGGGAACATTTTCTGTTTTCGCAGGATATGAAGTTTCTAAAAAACGATGCCTATGACATTATGCGTGGAGCCGCTCAGTTTTGCATCGAATGGATGGTAGAAGATAAAGAAGGAAAACTGATTACGTCTCCTTCTACTTCTCCCGAAAATAAGTACAAAAATCCTTCAGGGTATGAGGGTGCCACTTTTTACGGCGGGACGGCAGATCTGGCTATGATTCGAGCCTGCCTGACCCAGTTGATAGAAGCTTCAAAACTTTTAAACAAAGATGAAGAATTTCGTGCTTTGGCTGAAAACACCCTGGCGCGAATGCATCCGTATCAGATAGGGAAAAAAGGAAATTTACAGGAATGGTATTATGACTGGGAGGATCAGGATCCAAAACACCGTCACCAGTCCCATTTATTCGGACTGTTTCCGGGGAATCAGATTACATCTGCATCCACACCCGAACTGGCCAATGCATGCCGTAAATCGCTTGAAATAAAAGGTGATGAAACTACAGGTTGGTCGAAGGGATGGCGTATTAATCTCTGGGCACGGCTCGGTGATGGCAATCATGCCTATAAAATGTATCGTGAATTGCTGAAATATGTCGACCCTGACGGAGTGAAAATAAGCTATAACAGGGGTGGTGGTACCTATCCCAATCTTTTTGATGCTCATCCCCCTTTCCAGATTGATGGTAATTTTGGGGGTGCAGCAGCTGTTGCCGAAATGCTGATACAAAGTCATTCAGGGTATATTGAATTACTTCCGGCCTTGCCTGATGCCTGGAAGTCGGGACACTTCGAAGGACTAAAAGTTCGTGGCGGAGCCGAAGTATCAGCAGCTTGGGAGCAGGGTGTATTGAAATCAGTAACCATCACAGCGACCGGACCCTACCACTATGTTCTTAAAATACCGGTAGGCTGGAATCCCGACAACATCTCTAAACAAAAATCCGAATCCATCGTTATAAAGGATGGTAAAATATACATTTCATTACACTCAAATCAACAAATCACTCTACAACAATGACCAAACTCAAATCAATCTTATTTTGCTTCCTTATAGGAGCCGGAATTCAAACGAATGCACAAAAAATGAACCTAATTTACTTAGATATTACAAAGCCTTTAGAAGAAAGGGTTACCAATGCCCTTTCATTGATGACTACGGAAGAAAAAGTAGCCTTATGTCATGCACAATCCAAATTCAGTTCGCATGGTGTACCCCGGTTGGGAATTCCTGAAATATGGATGAGTGATGGCCCTCACGGGGTTCGGGAAGAAATTTTATGGGACTCCTGGGGAGCTGCCGCATGGACGAATGATTCATGTACTGCCTATCCTGCTCTGACCTGTCTGGCTGCAACATTTAATCCGGAACTTTCACATGCCTACGGAGTGGCTATTGGCGAAGAAGCAAGGTACCGCAAAAAAGATATCCTGTTGGGACCCGGTGTAAATATTTACCGCACTCCTTTGAACGGACGTAATTTTGAATACATGGGGGAAGATCCTTATCTGTCCTCGGTAATGGTGGTACCTTATATTCAGGGTGTACAGCAAAGCGGAGTGTCAGCCTGTGTAAAGCATTTTGCATTGAACAATCAGGAAGAATGGCGTGGTCATATCAATGTGAATCTAAGTGACCGGGCATTGCGCGAGATTTATCTGCCGGCATTCAGGGCTGCGGTGGAAGAAGGAAAAGTATGGTCGATTATGGGATCCTACAACCAGTTCCGTGGTGAACATTGTTGTCACAACGATGTTTTGCTGAATAAGATTTTGAAATCTGAATGGAAATTTGATGGCGCAGTAGTCTCCGACTGGGGTGGTGTACACGATACAAAACAGGCTGCGTTAAACGGACTGGATATTGAAATGGGAAGTTATACCAACGGGTTGAGTTCAGCTGCCACATTTGGGTATGATGATTATTACCTGGCAAAACCTTTCCTTGAACTGGTAAAAAAAGGAGAAGTTCCTCTCACGGTACTGGATGATAAAGCATCCCGAGTTTTACGCCTGATCTTCCGTACCATTATGTCTCAGAATCGTCCATTTGGAAGGTTTGTTTGTACAGATCACAGCCAGACAGCCTTAAAGGTAGCTGAAGAAGGAATTGTTCTTTTGAAAAACGAGAAACAATTTTTCCCTGTTCCTGCCGGAAAATATCAAAAGATTGTTGTTATCGGTGAAAATGCAACCCGCAGCGTAACCAAGGGGGGCGGATCATCAACGCTGAAAGTAAAATATGAAGTATCCCCTCTTGATGGATTGATATCAGCCTACGGGAAAGAACATGTGGTATATTGTCAGGGTTATGCTTCAGGGGAGTCGATGTACGATCGCGAAGCACCGTCTGAATTAAACACTGCCGAACTTTTTGAAACGGCCGTTAAAGCGGCTAAAAATGCCGATGTGGTCTACTTTGTCGGTGGATTGAATAAAAATCACTTCCAGGACAGTGAAGGGGGTGACCGTAAATCATACAGCCTGCCTTTTGGACAGGATAAACTGATTGAAGCTATCCTGAAAGTAAATAAAAAGGTAGCAGTCATCCTGATAAGCGGCAATGCTGTTGCCATGCCCTGGGTGAAGGAAGTGCCTGCCATCCTGCAATCATGGTACCTGGGTTCTGAAGGGGGCAATGCCATTGCCAATGTGGTGACCGGGGCAGTTAATCCATCTGGAAAATTACCTTTCTCTTTCCCAAAGAAACTGGAAGATAATGCTGCTCATTCATTTGGTACCATATCCTACCCGGGTGATAGCATCAACGAAATATATAAGGAAGATATCCTGGTGGGATACCGCTGGTTTGATACCAAAAAGATTGTTCCTCAGTTTGCTTTTGGTTACGGATTGTCATATACTACTTTCGAATACGGAAAGATAGCAACCGATAAAAAGACTTACTCTCAGGATGAAACCATCAAAGTATCGTTTGTATTAAAAAACTCAGGGAAAGTGAACGGAGCTGAAGCCGTGCAGGTATATGCCTCTCAACCGAAAGCATCGGTACTGCGGCCTGTAAAAGAACTCAAAGCATTTAAAAAAGTCTTCCTTAAAACCGGCGAAACCCAAACGGTGGAACTGGAAGTTAAGGTAAAAGACCTTGCCTTTTATAATGAAAAAACTCAACAATGGACCGTTGAACCCGGAGAATTTGTATTGCATAACGCTGCCTCATCGACAGAAGTAAAAAGCAGTGTAAGCTTTCAGGTGAAATAAATATTAAAAAGTTATTTGCCAGATAATACAAAAACAACCCGAAGGTTCTTCTTTCGGGTTGTTTTTTTTACGAAGACTTTGTATTACTCTGCCTTTTTATTTTTTGAATAATTCATTTCAATAGCAAAGGCTACCAGTAATCCCAATCCTCCGAACAACAATACCGATGCCCCGTACACTACACCTGAAATTTCGTGCGCATTGTTTTGTAAATTCATGGTACTGTAACCGGCTATCGAATTCAAACAGATAAAATACCCGATCAGCAATCCTGCTCCGATGCCTAATAATAAACAGGCAATCTTAAGCGTACCGAAAGCACCGTTTCCGGGATTCGTCATAGGAAATGAAAACTTGTTTTCAATCATTGAAGGTTCAAATTTTTCACCTATTTTCTCAATAATCGCTAACCGTTCTTTTTTACGGACAAATAAATCGAACAATCTGAAAATACCAAGGGTTATAATTCCTACAACCAATGGAATGCTAATAAAGTCCATCATAATCTTTTGTTTTTAAATAAATAATTTCGTTCTTTGCAATGTTTGACGCAGGTCGTTGAAAATGGTTACAAAAAGGCTGGAGGGATTCTGGAATATAGAACCAGAATTTTAGAGCCAAGAACCAAGACAAAAGACAAAAGAACCAAGATTTTAGAACTTAGAACAATAATCACGAAACACAGAACACAGAACGCGTAACACGTAACATTGAACGCGTAACATTGAACACGTAACGCGGAACGAGAAACGAATCTGTAACCAAAACAGTCCTATTGCGTCTATACTATCAATATGGAGAATCCTGACGAAATAATCTACATAAAGCGCATCCTGGATGGTGAAACGAACCTTTTTTCCTTTTTTCTGGAACGGTACAGTCGAACCATTCATGGGTTAATAGTTAGAATTATTCCCTCGAAAGAGGAAGCCGAAGAGCTGACCCAGGATACATTTCTGAAAGCTTTCCGCAAGCTGGATACTTTTAAAGGAGATTGCAGTTTTTCCACCTGGTTGTTTCGTATTGCATATAATACTGCGATTTCAGCCACACGAAAGAAAAAAATCATTTTTCCTTTCATTGATGATGCACTGCTGGAAAATGTCTCTGAAGAATTGATGGAGACGGTTTTCGAAGAGGATGATAATGAATACAGGTTACAACGGCTCGAAGAAGCTATCACCGAACTGAATGTAGAAGAAAAAACACTGATTACACTTTATTATACGGATGGAAAGTCAATAGCCGAAATAGCCAGCCTTTTGGAACAGACAACAGACAATATAAAGATTAAACTTTTCAGGGTACGAAAGAAAATCTACGTTTTAATGACTAAATAGAAGATTATGAATCAGGATAAAGCAATCATAAAAGCACTAAAATCACAGCAGGGACCTTTCCTTTCTGATGGTTTCAATTCAGAAATGATGAACAGGATTCACCTTGTTGTCGTGAAAAAGAAAAGGCGTATGTATATCGGGACTTTATGCCTGATAACGACCGCTTCACTGGGCCTGATATCGATGGCCCTCTATCTGTTGAGGGATTATCTGCATGAAAGTTTCACCGTTCAGTTGCCTTCACTCTCCTCCCTTTTTGATTCTCTTTCCAAATACGGATTTGGTTTATATATTGCATTTCTGGCTATCCTCCTCATTGCGCTTGATCATTATTTCAGGAGCGTATGGCAAAAACACAAATCTGATAAGTTCAGGCAGTACAATACATAGATTAACCAACAGATCCGGCGGAAAATATATCATCCGCCGGATCTGTTTGTATTGTAGTTATTATTTATTTTCCGTTTTCATTTTATTGATATTGAATATAGATGGGTTGAGGTTTTATCTTCATCAGTTCCGGTGGTGTCAGCATCCTGTGAGGCGCTTTTTTAAGGTCATTTTTGTAAAACAGTTTGTATCCTGTAAATTGAACCGGTTCCCTGTAAATGTACCTAATGTAGGTGCTGTGTTTAAGGATAGGCTCTCCCCATCCATCCATGTTCATAATGATCTGTACTTCCGGGTGCATCTTTATATTTTTGTAATTTTTGACCATCCCTTGTGTAAATCTGTGAACAATAAGAATTTTTGGTGTCAGGTTGTTTTTGCGTACCAGTTTTGCCAGGTAATCCGAACAGAAATTAATATCTGAAGCATCCATGGACCCGATTTTATGCCCGGGAATGTTCCCCTCTTTCATAGCAAATTCAGGATCTATGGCTAAATGTACCTGAGGCATTTTAAGGTATTTCTCCAATAGAGGGATTTCATGTTTCAGACTGCTCTGTGCGATCTGGACATCCAAAAATACTATGGCATTCCCCATTCTGGCGATAGCCAGGGCAGAATCAATCTGTACCACCGGCATACGTTTGCAGTAGGTATTGTCTTTCATGGGAATTCCCTGTGCCACAACGGCAATATAATGGATGGCCGGGATCACGGGAGTAGAAGGGTCGGCTTTTTTCCAGGCATTGACTTCTTTATTTAAACGTTTCCACAGTTCTTTAGGTGGATATTCACCCAGAATACCCATTTTCTTCGAATAAAGATTACCGTAATAGGCTACGATTCTTTTAAAAGGTAAAATAGCTCCCTGCTGCGGAAAAGTTTGTTTCTTAATGGGCCACAACCCCGTGGTATCTCCGTTTGCCAGCGATTTTATTTTTTGAAGGTACAACAGGGTGTCTACCGGTACCTTTATTGTTTCGGCGACTTCCTGTTCTGTGCCCGCTGTTTTATCTCCGGATTTTTTTACTCTGTTGTGTTTGCATCCGCTTAGGACAATAATAAAGCAAAGGGATAAGGGAATTAACTGTTTATAGGTCATTGTTAAGGTAAAGGGTTTATTAAGTTAATTAGTTTAGTTTGTTAAATAGGTTGATTAAGTTAATTTGTTAAATGGTTCAATGTTCCGTGTTCTTTTGTCTTGGATCTTGGTTCCTGGCTCCAGGATCTTTTATCTTCAGGCTTTATGCTTGCTGAAGGTCTGTCGCATAGATTTTAAAAGTCTTTGCGGACTGCATTCCGTGCCCAATATCCTGCGGACAGTTTGCAACGGTTCGATCGAATCGCGTTTTGAGAATAGTGTAAAGGAGATTTTAAAGTATTTACTTAATTCTGCAGCCCCTTTATGATCATAAACTCCATTCGGATAGGCCCAGTATTCAACAGGCTTTCCCACTATTGTTTCGAGCTTCTTTTTAGGATCCGTCACTTCTTTTTGCCAGTCAGCCGGATCTTTATATTTGGTCACCATGGTATGATCCCAACTATGCAGACCAATGATATGACCGGCTTTTGCCAGTTGTACAATCTGCTCCTTGGTCATGTAGTTCTTCTTGTTGTATGTAATGGTCATGATAAAGAAAACCCCCCTGAATCCGTGTTTTTCCATTATTGGAGCAGCAACGGCGGCATGTTCCACCCTTGAATCGTCAAAGGTGATCATCACAGGTTTTTCCGGTAATGCTTTATTATAAACCAGATAGTCGTATAACTGATCCGGCAGGACAGCATGGTATCCACTATCTGCCAGTATTTTCATATGGGCGGCAAAAGTCGCCTTGCTGACGGTATAATCGCCTTTCCGGCCGTCATCAATGCGATGGTAACACAGCACCGGGACTTCCGCTTTAGCAAAGATCATGGCACGGGTGTTCGGTGTACCTTTAACATCCCCCTGTCCTTTTTCCGGGGTGGTGGTAACTTCGCCCGTTTTTTCGGGGCGTTGACCTGAAGGTTTGCAACTAATCACTGTTAGTCCCAGTAAAATAGTACTGATAAATAAAAATCGTTTATTCATAATCGTTGGTTTTTAATTGGAATATTGCATTAGTTTCATTCGATTGCTAACCGGCAATTCAGGTCCTGTTATTTTCATCTTGTACAGGCAAAACAGGGAAAGAATGCCGGGGAAGCAGTGTTTGTTTTTATGTTAGGATTTGCTGAAAGTTTAAACCCATGCAATGTGATTTTTTATTCATGAAGGTTTATAACAAATAATTCTCTTTAACTAATTGAGTTCAAATGTAAGAAAAGTTTTTTAATTATCGTATTTGTCTGAACACTAATTATTCTAATGTAAGAAAGTGAAAAAATATTGTTCTATGACGGTTTACATAATAATCAATAATACTGGACTTATCGTGAAAAAATCAATTTAATCCCATGAATTAATGTATTTCGGTTCTTCCAAACTTTCCAAACTCTTTGTATAATAGTTTGAAGCCTAAGATTATAATATTATTGAGCTAATCAATATCAGAAGCTTTTCCAGCATGTCGATCAATCCAAGGAATTTTATATTTTCAATGGATAATATGTTTCAGAACAATTAAATATTCCAATAGAATTGCATCTGTAGCATTTTTAACCCATTAACTCGATCGAAAAGGAGTGATCCTAAATTTATCATCCGGCTTACTAATACTTTTTTTTACTACATTTGCACCGTTAAATCTACATCCTGATGGAGTACAAAAGTTGTGTCCTTTCCAATAAAAGGCATTTCTGATTATACAACTTATCAGATAAATCATATAAAACTGTAAGAATCTTACAGCGAACTTTACCCATAGTCTATGAAAAACACGTACTCCTTTTCCAAACATTCCCTTATTTTATCAGCCCTTTTTTTTATCAATATGTCCATAATTGCCCAGTCGGGCATCTACGTTGGCGGCCATTTCCGGCGCCAGCGGACCATCACAGTACCCACCCTCAAATCTTCAGGCTTTACCTGTGTCATTCTCTTTAATATCCAGGTCGAAACAAACGGTGATCTGACCATGGACAGCGAGAAATTATGTTCCAACGGGGTGTATACCTTCAATGCCACCCAGCCCAATTATATTGCCGATGTCACTGCCTTAAAATCAGGCATGACTTCTGTCAGAAGGGTTGAACATTGTATCGGTGGATGGACTTCAACATCCTACAACAATATCAAGACCCTCATCACGGCCCAGGGTACCGGTCCGGCCAGCATATTGTATAAGAACTTCCGGGCATTAAAAATTGCCATTCCTGCTATCGACGCCATCAATAATGATGACGAGTCGGCGTATGATGTAACCACAGCCACTGCCTTCTCGGTTATGTTGTTTGATCTGGGCTACAAGACCACTCTGGCGCCGTATATGAATAAACCCTTTTGGCAGAGTGTGGCTGCCAATGTCAACAAAGCCCGCCCCGGTGCGGTGGACCGTATTGATTTGCAGATGTATGAAGGAGGTGCCGGGAATAACCCCAAAGACTGGGACTTTAATATCCCACTCAGTGTAGGCATGCTCCACTTTAATCCCTCAACAACCATTACTTCCACCATGACCACCTGGAAGACCAACTCGACGGCTTCGGGGGGCTTCCTGTGGGTTTATAACGACAATGACTTCAACCTGCAGACGTATGCAGCCGCTATTACGAAAGTCTTTGGTGGCGGTGATGTGGTGAATTCGGATCCCATGAAGCCTTGTATGACTGCCTATACCGACCCCGGTTATCAGGGGACATCCGTAAATTTCGATAAAGGAAATTATAAAATTGCCGGGATCAGTGTACAGCATTTCCCGGATAAATCGATTTCTTCGGTAAAGCTGTCACCGGGTTTCAAGGTAACGCTTTATAAAACAACTAATCTATCCGGAACAGCGGTCACATTGACTGAGAATACACCTGCCCTGAGTACCTTTGGAATCAATGACTCGATCAGCTCATGGGCTGTCCGGACGAATGGAGATATTTCTTTCAATGGTAAAACCGTTTATCTGAGAAACCGGAAAAGCGGATTGTATATGAGTATTTCGGGTGAAAGCAACAGACAGGGTGCCAATGTTCAACAACAACCCTACACAGGAAATGAAGATCAGAAATGGGTATTGGCCAACATAAGCGATGGTACCTACCGACTGTTGAACCGAAGCAGTAAGATCGCTGTTCAGGTTCGCAACTCAGGTATGGAGGATGGGGCTATTGTCGAACAACTCACCTATGCAGGATATGATAATCAGAAATTTATCATCGTTCAGAATGGTACTTCAGGATATTTCAAATTGATACCTTTACACAGTATTAAATACCTGAAACCGGTAGATGATCAGATAAATGCCAATATCGTACAGGGTGGACTTTATTCGGATACCGATACCGATTGGGAGCTCATTTCCATGTTTACTGTGATGAACCCTCAGGTGGTTTTATATCCCGATTGCTTGTTCGCAGGCCAGGGAGTGAACTTTGAGGTGGGCAGTTATCCTGCTGCAACCCTTTCATTATCCGGAATAAACGACAATACTCTGTCTTCCGTTAAGGTGACACAGGGATTTATGGCTACCCTCTTTGACGGTGATAATTTTACAGGGAGTTCTTTGCCGTTGACCGAAAATAACGATTGCCTGTCGGGTATTCCGTTCGATAACCTTACTACCTCGCTGGTTGTGAAGGCGAATGGTACCGCAGGAAAGGAGGGAGTCTACTATTTACAAAACCGGAACAGCCAGATGTATATGGGTGTTGCTTCCGACAATGGGACTGAGAGTGGCGGTGTAGTCCAAAATAACTTCTCGGCCGGTAATTCACAACGTTGGGTACTTACAGGTTTCGGGGATGGTGTTTATAAACTGATTAACCAACAAAGCGGACTGGCGGCAACCGTATTGAAAGACAGCATTGCCTCCATTGGGCAAAGGTATTTCACCAATCTTGACAATCAGAAATTTGTTCTCTTTCCTGGAACACCAGGTTTTTTCAAACTTGTGGTTGTACAGAGTGGTAATGTAGTGGATGTGAACGGAGCCGGTACTTCCGATGGGGCGGAACTTCAGCAAAGCATTAATCTGAATCAGCCTTCGGCGGAATGGAAACTTATCCCTGCTGCGGAAATGGGGATCAATGATCCGAATGCTCAGGACCTGCTGCGTGTCTATCCGAATCCGGTGGCAGATAATCTGATGATCAATGCAGGAAACTACACGATTACCGGCATTCAGATCATGGACCTGCAGGGAAATATGTTGAGTGAATTTGTACAACCATTGGATAAAGTCATTGTCTCATCGCTGGATCCGGGCATGTATCTGGTCAATGTATTTGTCAAAGGCAAGGTAGGTCCGATAATACTGAAATTTATTAAAAGCAGATAATTTGATTCATTGTGTTTGGTCACAATCTTCCAAAACATTACAGGGTACATTCTGAAGAATCGGAATGTACCCTGTTTTACAATTAGCCTGTGATGTAATTTATCCCATTATAATTGGTTGACATATGTGTTGCAGTCTGTAACCGCCCAACTAATCTGTCCGTGTAACCGGCTACTCTCAGGACGGATTATAACTGTATGTGGAGGGTTTTCTTTTTATCTCCGGATGATCGTTGCACCAGGCGGAAAAAGACTTTTTCAAGGTATCCAGAAATACCGGCGTTTCCTGTGCACCATTCACCGCATATTTCCGGTTAAAGATAAAGTACGGGACACCGTGTATTCCAAGCCGGTTTGCTTCGTCAATGTCTTTTTGTACCTCAACGTCAAACGTCTTATTCTCCAGTGCCTGCTCCAGTCCGTCAATGTTCAGTCCTGTCTCTGTAGCCAGAAGAACAAGTACAGAGAGGTCATCAATATTCATCCCTTCGGTAAAATAGGCTTTGAACAACCTTTCTTCCATTTCATTTTGCTTTCCATGAACGTTGGCAAAATGTATCAGATTCTGTGCCCTGTAACTGTTGGCAACTACTACTTTATCAAAATTGTAGTCCAGTCCCAGTGCTTTTCCTGACTGCGAAAACCGTTCATTCATTTTTGCGGCCTGTTCAATGGGATACCCTTTTACTTCAGCCAGGTACTGGTTGATGCTGATGGTGGTGTCGGTTACCAACCCCGGATTTAACTGAAAACTCTTCCATTCCACTTCTATATTGTCCCTGTCGGCAAATTGAGCCAGTGCATTTTCAAACTTATGTTTTCCCAGATAACAAAACGGACATACCGTATCGCTCCAGATTTCAACTTTCATTTTCATATCGATTGTTTATTTTACCACTATAAACAACCCGTTGGTTGCAATGTTCACTAAGATGGAACAACACTCAAGAAATTCATTAACCACAATAGAAATACTAAGAAATTCATGAACCACATTAGATCACAATAGAAATACAAAGAAGTTCATTAACCACAGTAGAACACATTAGTCCACTATAGAAATACAAAGAAATTATTGAACCACAGTAGAACACATTAGTCCACAATAGAAATACTAAGAAATTCATGAACCACAGTAGAACACATTAGTCCACAATAGAAATACTAAGAAATTCATGAACTACAATAGTCCACAATAGTCCACAATAGTCCATAATAGTTAATACAAAGAAATTATTAAACCACTTTAGAACACATTAGATCACAATAGAAATACAAAGAAGTTTATAAACAACAATTCAAATACGAGAAATATTAAAATGTTTTGGCATTTGACTTTATCTTCTTAATTATTTTTTTTCTCAGATTATGATTACATTTTTTTGATTTCTATTGTGCGGTTACTATTTTTATTTTCTTATTGAGTTGTGTTCTATTTTGTTTTTCTATTGTGTTCTACTGAGGTTAGTGTATTATATTTTCTATTGTGTTGTGTTCTAATATGTTTTTCTTTTGTAGTTACTTTATTATATTTCCTATTGTATTGTTTTCAAATGTGTTTCTCTATTGTGTTCTACTGTTGTTCATGTATTATATTATCCAATTGTATTCTAATGTGTTTGTCTATTGTTTTCTACTTTGGTTCGTTATTTATTCTGGTAAGGCAGAACTCTGTAAATACTCAAATATTAGCGTGTTTTCTTGAAAAAGGAAGATAACACTCTCATAAAAAATCATTAAACATGTACACCGTTAGTCATTGAGAACAAAAAAAACAGTAATTTTGACGGCTCGGGAAAGAATAGTTAAATTTCAAACAGAAAAATTCCTATTTTTCAATGAATATAGCAAATGAAATTTTGCTGATTACGTTCTTGCTAAAAACATTGACCGATAAGTACGTCAGGCATACAATGTCAAAATCACCTCTTTATTATTGCTTTAAGGACAAGGTAATCAACTTTCCGTTACTAAGGAAATAAGAGTTATGCTGTTTGCCCGTGGGGTCACTAAAGTAGTAAGCCATCCGGTTTGTTCAACGCCATTATTACTGTGGATCATACAGAACTATATCTTGTCGTATGGGAAGTTCCCGAAAAGTTTACCTTTCTGAATATGAAATTAATAGATACTGAATATTACCAATCAATCTGAATGAACAACTTAAAAACAGTCAGTCCTGTTTGCGGAAATGCTGCTTCATTTGATTTCTAAATAACGAATATATAAAGAAAAACATACTCTGTAACCGGAATATATATGAATCACCGGATGTAGCATGTAAAAATCACCCCTGTGAAGGATGAACAAAATTATTGTTCGAATAGCTGATTACTAGCTTGCAGGACAACGAAAATAAATAACAGATAAAGGGCATGATGTTGCTCAAAAAAACAGAATGATTTCAATAGAACAACTTACAGTAGAATTTGACGGAAGACGATTATTAGACAATATAGGATTTCTTATCAACCCGAAAGATAAGATTGCGTTAGTAGGCCGGAATGGTGCCGGAAAATCCACCCTGATAAAACTAATTGCAGGAAAAGAACAACCTACCCGCGGGAGTATTATTGCTTCTTCCGATCTAACCATCGGTTATTTGCCTCAGCACATGATTCACAATGAAGGAACCACGGTAATGCAGGAGACGGAGAAAGCGTTCGACCGCATCATTCAACTGCAGGCTGACATTGACTATCTAACCCTGCAACTGACCGAACGGACTGATTTTGAAAGCGATGAATATGCAGAGATTATCGATAAGCTCAGCAATTCGTACGAACACATGCAAATCATTA
>Ga0302286_10002298_pt1 | contig 13341 bp, 17 predicted proteins | sample III_Fen_E2_3_FD_198765 | JGI IMG/M metagenome (GOLD analysis project Ga0302286, IMG submission 198765) | Peat permafrost microbial communities from Stordalen Mire near Abisko, Sweden - III_Fen_E2_3 | ecosystem: Environmental > Terrestrial > Soil > Wetlands > Permafrost | place: Sweden: Abisko...
AAACATAATAATAAATAAAAACAGTTAAACTGCAAATCAACTAAAAAAACTCGAGAAAAAACAAAAGTAAACTTTGTAAACTCTCTCTCGATATTTTTTTTCTGTAATCAACAACTTGGGCATCGTAATGAGAAATCGTATTGCCCTGTCACTCATCGCACTTCTTCTTTGCGCTTCAGGTAGAAAATGCGATATTCATTTTAGTTGGAAGCCTCTCTTTTTCTTTTTTATCTCTGAAACTTTTTGACCAATCCATTTTTTTTCTCATTTTTTTCTTCCTTTTCCACTCACAGTCTCTTCAGTTGAGATTGGCGCCAATGTGAACTCTGTGAGAATCCTCTCTGTTTCCACCCTACTCGACACTGATAACTCAGCAAGAGTTGGCTCTATCGAAGGAGGAACTCGTCTTTACATTAAAATCGTTGGCCACGATGCTACCATGGCCTCCAACAACTCTATCTTCATCGGTGCATACCCCTGCGAGATTCCAGGTAACTCATCTTCATTTTCCTTTCAAATGTTTTTCTGCTTTGAGGAAATAAATACCTCCATTTCATTTGAGGGGGGCTAACATTTTAGAAACAATTACATTAAAAATGTAACAAATCGTAATGATTTATGAAGATAATCCAATGGGTATTTCTGAGTTTTTCAATTCTCCTTGAGCGTGAGTTTACCAATAGTTTAATTGGGATTTCATAAATTAATTAAAATTCTGTCTAGTTTGATGTCCCCTCGCGGCCTATTTTGCCTGATTGCATATTTTAAAGTCCCCACACAAAATCCATTGGGAACTTTTCTGATGGGGAGGGGGGAGACAAACATAATAAACTCATTACAGAATTAATTTAAAACAATCATAACAATGTAATCTAAATATTCTTTTTGTACTTCCTTTCTTTCCAAGATATGGGTGTGAATGAAGTCTTCATCACTTGCGTGACAACAGCACCGCAACCTAGTGACTACGAAGTCGCACTGGATGTCCTTGTCCAAGTCGTCAACCGAAGTGACTCCCAGTGTGCTCAAGCTGCTAACTTGTGCACATTCACCTACAAATCTTCATCTACTCCAGTCCTCGACTAAGTGATCCCCAGAGTATCCTCATCGAATAACCTCATCACTTGGAGAGGTGTTTTCAGAATCACCAATCTCAATCAAATCGGCAAGATGCTGATTGGAGACCAAATCTGTGACAGATACTACATCAGCTTAAACGAAAACAGCGCATATTCTGGATCCAACTACGGTTCCCTCGACTGCAGTGTTGGTCTTCTGACAGAAGCTGGTTACTATGACACTTCTTTCACTTCCCTCCCAGGTACTTCCCAGAATCCTTCCAGACTCACAACAGTCAAGTCCACTACATTAGACACTCCTTATTCATACTAGATTGTCCCGAACATCACCGCAGTGAGCCATTCCAAGGTTACCTCAGGTGGTGCTATCCTTAACATCACAGCTTTTGGTTTACCTAGAAAAACCACTGAAGTCTCTGTTGATTTCAATGGAAACGCTTGCAATATCTTGACAGTCAGTCAAGAATACAGATCACTAACATGCTAACTCCTTGGTCCTCTCTCTAACCCAACATCCAGTGGAACTCTCTACAACTAAGGCTCTGGTGTCAGATATCAAGCCTACTCAACCTCCATGTGGAGCATCGACAGTGTAGTTTCCGATTATCACGCCACCTAGAAAACTAACACTCTCATTTCTGATAAAATCATTGGTACTACTGAAATCTACGTCGAACATGAGAATAATGGTGTAATCTCCTATCCAAGACTCGCAGCTGTCCTCACTGGTTACTTCACAGCCCCGAGAACAGGCACATATTACTTCCAAACAGCAGCTTCCTATTAATCTAAATTCTACATTCAAACCACTGGTACTTCCACTGTTCCCAATACCATGACACTTCTCACTTCCACCGTCGAAGGCACTGATGTCAGAACTCCTTATTCCAGAAGATTCTCTGAGCAACAAACCGTTTCCGCAGGTATTACTCTCACAGCTGGTTAGAGCTATTACTTCGAGAGTTTCGGATTAGCAAGCTCCACCACAACCTTCTACCTATCCAATGGTGTTCGAGTTCCAAGTGGCAACACTAACAGCTACCCGAACACTGCCGGCCAAGTGACACAAATCTCCATTAATTATCCCTTCACGAAAGAAGTCATTTCGATTGCTCATTAAGATCTTGCTTTTGCCTCTCCTGGTACCTTCAACATCTATTTTATCGCTCCATATGGCACTACAATTCAAACCAAAGCCACCTACTGGTCTACACCTTCTACTTCTTTCTCCAAATCATCTAATTGCTAGGATTTACAGAATCACTTCCAGTGGTATCTGCAAGACGTCCGATCATCTTGTGTGAGGACCGATATCTTAGACACCAATAGCAAAATCATCGGTGCAACTTGGACTTTAACTTTCAAACAACATAGAAACCAAATCAAGCCATCGTTTGTGTTCAACTCTACTCTGTCAGCTTAGCCCGTCTTCAATGTTGTTACTGCACCTGGTGCAAGTTTATCAGGCACCTTCAAGCTTACATTGAACGGCAATGATTTGAAAGTTGGAACATCTACAGCGATTCCTTACAATGTAGCCCCTTGGACTTTGGAGTATTACATTCAGAAAGCTCTTGGCGTCACCGATATCGAAGTGAATAGTCTTGGAAACGCAGTCGATGGATATACTTACTATATTGATTTCTTTGGTATTACTTCTGAAGTACCTATTGATGTCAGTGCTGCTTCACTCGTCGGTGAAACAGGCGTAGCCATCTCTATCGATGTGACCAAGCTCAGAGCAGCTGATCAGACCCTCAACTACATTTCGATTGAAAACAATTTACTTTCTCAACTAGGCACCGTTCCAGCAATCACTCTCACCATGAACGATTCCAAGGCAATTTGTGTTGCTACATCAGGATGCTAGCTCACCGTCATCAACGATTCTGACGCTCCCGCTTATACTTCCTTCTCTGACAATGAAGTTCTCAAGTAAGTCACTCTCAGTGGTGTCTCAACAGCTACAGGAAGCAGCTCTACTCTCTCCGAAAAAGATTTCTCAGTTACCTACAATGGAGTGCTCCTCTAAACTGTCAAATTCGACTCTACTAATCAATTAGTCGTTGCACAGTACGTGAACAAGACTTCCGGTACATACAAACCCATTCTAGATCAATCTGGATATGGTGCTGCTATTAGTCCAAGCGTATCAGCAGTTACAGTCCTCCCATTGATTTCCTCACTCAGCAAATCCACCATCAACACCTTCGGTGGATCAACTTTAGTTATCACAGGAAAATACTTCCCTTTATCAGGCGTATCCGTCACCATCGATGGCATCGCAGCCAACGTGACAGACGTTCAAAACACGAAGATAACTCTATTCACTCCCGTTCTCTCATCCTAAGGCAGCAAAAACGTGATTATCACAGCTAATTCCTTGCCTTCTGTAGCCTTCCCTATTACAGTTGACAACACCGGTGTGATTACCATCACTGGTATCTCCAATGCATCTCCTTCTCCCGTTGGTAAAACCCCTGTGACTGTTTACGGTACCAACTTCGGTACAGATAAAAGTGCTCTCGCAGCTTATCTCGATCTCTACGACACAGACGGCACAACGATTAAGATCCAAGGAAAATACAACGTTAACGTCGTCTCCGCAGCTGACACGCAAGTGCAATTACTCTTCGGAGGTGGTGCTGCTGGTAAATATCGACTTAGAATCGTCGCAATCGGCACAGGAAGCAATGATCCTAACACTATCTACACTCAAATCGAATACAACATTAAAGTCACTGGATTATCTCGAACTACTTCTTCCAAGTATGGTGGTGCAACTCTCACCATTACTGGGTCCAATTTCGCGACTACCGCATCTGATAACCAAGTTCTTATTGTGTACTCTAGATCTGCTTCTGAACTCTGCACAGTAACTTCTGCCACTGCTACTCAACTCAAATGCACACTGCCAGATATGTCCTCTCATTTCACTGCTGGTTCCGACACAACTGTGTTCACCGTTGAAGTCTGGGGACTCTTGATCGTGCAAGCTATCGTCCCCGCTGGCAATCCCTTGAAACTCGAAATCAGCTATTAAAATGCCTTGGCTCCTTAAGTCACTAAACTTTCTGCTACTTCTGGATTAGCTGGATCAAATATCAGTATTACCGGCACATCTCTTCCAACTGATACCTCACTGATCTCAGTTTTTGCATTAGGCTACAAATCCAATCCTGCGACTGTTCTCTCCAGCGATGGATCTACTGTCCTTGTGACATTGCCATTCCTCGAATACTCCAACGCATATTCCTTGGTGCTTGCCACTGCCGATGGAAACAGTGCACCTCAAGCGTTCACTCTCTATCAAGGAGTAATCAATTCTTCAACTCAAGCAGCAGCCACAGGTGGAAAAGAAATTAATCTAGTCTTATCTGGTCTCCTAGTCGATGAAGATCCAATCTTCTAATTCAATGGCGTTACTGCTTCAGTGCTATCTTACACAGCTGCAACAGGCGCTGTTAAGCTGAGATTACCTGCAACAACTGCTGGATCAAGATAACTAAAATTCTCCAGATCAGCTTTACTCGCTCTCAATTCCGATGGTTCATATCCATGGTAGGTATAAAGCACTTCATACACTGTCTCAGCCTCTGCTGCTTCAGTCACTGCAGCTCCTACTGTTTCCGGATAAACTGTCTCAATTACAGGCACTGGACTTGCTTCTATTGTCTCAGCTTACCTCTAAGCAACTGGATCTCCAAAATCCAAGCAATATGTTTCCTCATCACTATCCACTACAGCTACAACTGGCACCATAGCTTTCTCTTCCGCTCCAGCTGGTGCATACACACTGTACTTACTTGACAGCCAAGCTAACTACCCGTCATTCACCACTGCAACCTTTAACTAAGTCATCATCGATTTACCTGCTAGCGCTGGTTTAACCGTTGCAGGATCACTTACCTCTTCATACGCTGGTGGCTAGACATTCACCATCACTGGTTCCGGGTTCAACGCTGATTCAATTAATCTCAATGTCGTAAAAGTCTGCGGAAGTGAAGCTACTGTTGTATCAGCTACCGCTTCAACATTGACATTAACCACCCCAGCTGTCTACACATCGCATTCGATCTCCACATATCTCTTCGACCCATCTAGTGATTAACTCTCAGGATTCACTACCTTCGGCGATGATGCCACAGCTGATTCTTCTCTTATCAGCAATGGAGATTTACTTTTCGCTTATAAATCTTCCAACTCAGCTTCTTGCTTCGTTGGTGTTGATTTTGGTGCAGTCACTCAAGCAATCCTCGATCACTTCGAACTCTTCCCCTTAGCTTAAGGTGTCACCGATGCAAGTGCTCTCTTCGGAACTGTCTTCCAAGGATCGAATGACAAATCAACTTGGACTGACATTGTTACCATTGGAACTGATTTCCATCTTGGTAAAAATCTCTTTTTAATTGACACCCTCATCGCTTCAGGTGCTTCTTCTGCTATCAAGAACTCCTACAGATACTTCCGACTCTACGATTCCACAGGTGCATCAGCTTGCTAACTCGTCGAAATCAAGCTCTATGGATGGAAATCCACTAGTATTGTTGAAGCCAGTAATACGTTGACCTGCCCAATTAGCGTTGAAGTAAATGGATCCACACTCAGAACCTTATCCTCTTCGATTTCTTACTAAGACGCAGTGTCTTACCTCGTCAAATCAATCTCTCCTTCATACGGTCAGATCACTGGTGGCACTGCTGTCACAATCACTCTTAACAAAGCAATCAGTGGAGCAGTCACCGTTGTCATCGATGGTATTCCTTGTGTTTCCGCCACTGCTGCTTCAAGCACAACGATTACTTGCACAACTGATAATAAATCCACATCCAGTACACCAGCCAGCGCTACATCGTTAGTTGTCACTGTTGGCGGACAAACTGCCATTTCCAATGACGTATACTTCTACTACGGTTATCTCTGGAGTTCCGATGCAACTTGGGGTGGTGATTTTGCCCCTATCACGGGTGATCTCGTCTATGTATCTGACGGAAAGATTCTCATCGTCGATGTTCCATACGTTGGTATTTTGAACACTGTCATCGTTGAATAATCTACGATTATCTTCGCAAACAACATGAATATCCACTTTGAAGCTCACAATATCATCGTCAAAGAAGGTAAAGTCATCATTGGTACACAAGACGCCCCCATCACAGGAAACGTCAGAATTACCATGTACGGAAATTCTATCGACACATAATTCCCAACTATCGGTAACAAAGGACTTTCTGTCTACAATGGTTCCATCGATATTCAAGGCAAAACCAGAGCTGTCACATGGACAGAGCTTTCTGCAACTGCTAAGAAGGGTGATACTTCCATCACAGTTTATCTCAAGGATGTCGCTGGATTTGATTGGGCTGTCGATGAAGTTATCGTCATTGCTTCTACTGATTTCGCACACGGTCATGCTGAACGTAGAACAATCAAAGCCATCTCCAAGACTGCATCCACAGCTACGATTACCTTCGATTAACCATTACTAGCTTAACACGTTAGTATTTCTGAGACTTTCAATGGAGTCGCCATCGATATGCGAGCTGAAGTTGGTCTTCTCACTAGAAACGTTGTCTTCGAAGGTGATGCTTCCTCTGAAGTTACCTAATACGGTGCTCACATTATGCTACATGGTTCCTCTACAAGTGCTAGAATTAGATTCGCCGAATTCACAAGAACTGGTTAACCTAAAATCATCGGAAGATATCCAATTCACTTCCACATGGTTGGTGATGTATCTGGATCGATCGTTGAAGGTAACGCTGTCCATGACTCCTACGCTAGAGTTCTCACAATCCACGACACTCATTATCTCCATGTCCTCAACAACGTTGGTTATAACTGCGCTGGACACAATATTTTCCTTGAAGATGGTATCGAAACGAATAACATTATCGAAGGCAATCTCATGCTCGGAACAAAATAAGTCTGGTCGATGTTGCAATCAGATATTACTTGTGCTTCCTACTGGATAACAAACCCATTGAATACAGTCATCAACAACAGATCTGGTGGTAGTGATTTCTACGGATTCTGGTATGAAATCAAAGAACATCCTGATGGTCCTTCTGCTAGAAATGACATTTGCCCACAAGGTATGGCTCTTAGTAAATTCGATGGCAACAAAGCACATTCCAACGACAGATTCGGTTTGAGAATCTTCGTCATGACTCACTTGAAGAATCCATGCAATGCTTACAGAGATGATTCCAAAGAAAATCCGTTCGCTGATAATCCTTCCTATCCTATTACCTGGACTAATTTTGTTTCCTACAGAAATCACGAAGATGGTGTTCTCGCTGAAGAAGTCGGTAATATGATCTTCGATTCATTCTACCTGCTCGACAACAAGCAATCAGGATTCAACTCATATCTCACCAACAGAACAGACGAAGATGTTATTCTTAGAAACTCCATTATTGTTGGAAAAACAGCTGGAAATCATGCTACCGACGGGGAACTTGATTTAACTCGTGGTTTGATTACTCCAAGAACTGACGGTTTCAAAGCTGACAATGTGCACTTCGCTAACTTCGATGGCACCATGACTGTGTTCAAGTCTATTTCCTTTGGTTTTGTCCTTAAAAAATGGGTCACAGGAGGAAAACTCTCCAGATTTAATCAGATCTCTTACTCTGGTGTAACTTCAGGCATGATATTCTGGGAGAACTGGAAAAGAGAAATCTACGAAGATCTCGATGGATCGTTGACAAAAAGAGGCGTTCATAGTTGGGTGACTCCAAGTGGTCCTCATTTGAGCTCTCAAACAGAATGTGCGACTTCAACAGCAGAAGGAAAAGCTTGGGATACAGGTCTTATCTGCTCCAAATAAGTAGTCAGAATTGAATTTTCCAACCCAGAAAAACTAGCTGAATTCACTTCAGTTGCACTTTTCACACAAGCCGCTGATTCCACTGGCAAAGCACTCGGTGGTCTCGATACAGATTAATATTACGTCTCAAAAGCAGTTTTCATTGAGAACCACGCTCAAGATCTCACAAATGGTTTTGTAGGAACATTCATGGCAGGAAAAATATTCTCAGTACAATGGCAACTCAGTGGTGTTGATTTCACTCATATGTCAGTCCAGCTATCACCTTATCATAGAGGAACCACACCTGACGATACAATTATCTTGAAATTCCCATACAATGACTACAGAGAGACATTTGAAATTGGAAAAATGCTTGCCAACAAAATTCCTATGTTCTATCCAAATATCACAAACGGTCTCGCAGATCAATAATCTGCTACTTAATTGACAAAAATCCTCTCCAGAAATTGCGTTCATGGTGATTGGTTTAACCATGTCGATGGAAAAGCCTTCTATCTTTGCTTGAATCAAAACGGTAGAACTAGTGGCTCAACAAACTAACTTTTAGAAAGAACAGACGTGAATGCACTAGCTTGCAAATACAATTGCCCACTACCTGTCGGAAAATGCGTGAAAGATGGTATTCCCAGAAAACTCAGTGACCCTGCAACATGGCAAAATGTCGCCGATGCAGTAGTTACCACAACCATCTACAATGTCCCAGGATCTAAAGATTTAACGATCCCTTGCCCATGGGAACTCGTCATCGATGGTGATCTCACAACTTATAAGAGAATCTTTGTTCTGGGTACTCTCAGAATCGACCCAACAAAGAGCATCAATATTTCAGCTGAAGGTATCTACAATCAAGGTACAATCGTAGCTGAAGGAGATACAGTTGACTCCCCCTACACAAATAAGCTTAACATTCAGCTTCTTGGTACAAGATCGACTGACACACAGTTTATCCTCGCAAGCAACATTCAAGTTGGAAACAAGGTTATTGCTAACGTTGGTACAATTAAACTCATTGGTAATCCACCTGCAACTACTGCAACTCGATTAACTGCTCCTTTAGTTGCTGGCTCGTAGATAATCACAGTCGCTAGCGCTTCAGGATGGGCTGTTGGTGATTCCATTGCCATCGCTCCAACTTAACTAGTCTAAACAGAAAATGAGTAATTCGTGATCTCAGCTATTACAGGCACAACAATTACCCTTCAAACCGCAGCTGTTTACTATCACTACGGAGCAGCAAGTGCTACCATCACAGAGACCTGGACAAACGGCAATTCTGAGACTCTTGACTTAAGAGCTCAAGTTCTTCATTTAAATCGTAACATCAAGATTTCCGGTTAAGCTGCTGGTACATCCGCCTTACAGTGGGGCTGCAGAGTGCTGAACTACTACTTAGTCATCGAAACTGATTCAAACGGTGCAACATTAGATGTCCTCAAGCAGACTCATCTCAAGGGTATCTTAAACTGGAATGGTGTCGAAATGGAAAATTGCGGTCAAGCTGACACTACTAGAGGTGCAATTGACTTTAATTTAGCCCCCTCCGACGAATCCAGCACTGTGAGTGTTGTTACAAACTCAGCTATCCACAATTGCCCAGGTGTCTGCGTGAACATTGAAGGCTCAGCAGATATCACCTTTACAAACAACAATGTATACAACTCCCGTCCTATCTCCATGAGAATCTACGATGCTTCGAATCTGATCGTTCAAAACAATCACTTCGCCGCTGCCTTAGTGAGAGACTACACTTATGACACTACCGGAATGGTCTATGATTTCACAGGACATATTTACTTCTACTCCAAGACTTCAGTTATCAACAATCATATCCTCATCACAGGAAATGTTGCATAAGGTTCACAAGGACCTTGTCTTGTCTTCCCACACGTTTACTGCACTGAGGCCTCAAGCTTCTCAGCTACAGTAGGTATCTATTAGAACTCAGCTCAAACCTGTATGGTTGGAGTCATATTTAATCTCTACGGTGATGCCAGCTGCCAATGGGGTGGTAGAGTCTCCGTTGCAAGATCAGAAAGAGGTATTATCGTGAATCCAACTGCTACAGGAATTGTTGTGGAAAATGTACTTGCCGCCGAAAACACAAGATCAGTGATTCTCCGTTTTGCTAATGAAGGAACAGATAACTCTGGTGTTTTCAGATACTCTTCAGTTTACGGTGTTGCCATCACGAACGATGACAAAGCTTACGACACAGCTGCTAAGGCTGCCGTCTGCACGAGCACCATTGGTACATAGAATCTCGTCGTCACCAAAGGAGGTAGTGCATTCCCATGGAAAATCTCACCACTTGCTTATGATGTTATCTGCACATCCGAAGTCTTCGATTCGCATCTCCACTAAGTCAATGTGAAATACTACAATTTCAAGAATTCCTACTCCGATGCCAACCTCCAAAATTGCTCAAATAACTAGATGATGTCCACACATCCTTCAGCTTCTGATGCGACTTCCGGTACTTACAACGTCGATGTCACCTGCACGAACTGCAGTTAAGATGCCTACTTTGAATTCAGATCACCCAGTAAATCCTGGGATGGCTGGTTCGGTGGATGTGGCCTTTTCCTATGCACAGGTCCAGAAAACGTAGTCAACGTTGACTTCACTGGTTCTCTTTTCTCAAACGTTCCTTCCACAGCTATCTCCCATAACAAAGGAATTGCAGCTGCTGATTGCACCCTTAAATCAACTTGGAACAGTGCCTATTCTTGTCCAGGCACAAACTACGTCTAATTAGAGTGGGAATCGCAAGCTGCTGATCACAATAAGCGCAGCACTGCACCCGTTTATCTGAAATCAGTCGACGGTACTTACAACAACAAGATCAATATGTACAGAGAATGGGTGTGGGATGGCAGTGAACCTATGAATCTCAGAGAAAACAGATTCCTTGCTACAGCCCTAATCAATACAAGATACACCATCACTTACAATGGTCTGAATCCATACGACATTATCCACAAGATCCAACGTAGAGTCGAGGATGCTGCAGGTGAGCCTGATGTCTATGTGATCATCTCTTCGTTGTATGATATTCCATAGAACATTGAAGTCTCCTTGAACGATGGTACAGTCGTAGATTCTCTTCTACCTACAGATAACATCGATCTCATCACTAAAAAGACTGAATGCGGTGCTAATATCTACAACTACAAAACGCGTACAGTTGAATTCGTCACTACAGGTGATGCTGACTGCATAGTTCGTCTTAAAGTGCTCGATACCGTTAGAATTCACGTTAAGGTTACTATCACTACCGCTCAATTCTTCTCGAATGAAAAGATATCCTTCCTCACGACAATTGCAACATTCTTGGGAATTGACTACTCATAGATCAAGATTGTTGGTGCTGCCGCTGCTACCAGCAGATTCCTGGTTGCAGGTGCATCCACTGGATTTGAACTCGTTATTGATATCACCGATAAAACAACTTCCAGTTCATCTACTCCCGCTGCTACATATGCTAAACTCAACACAGTTGCTGCTAATCTTTAAAATGGTCTAGCAACTAACTCCATTCCTGACCTTGCTAATGCTGCCGGTACTTATTCCTTCGTCAGTTCTACTTCCTTTGTCAGCTCAGATAGCAACGGTGGTATTTTCGGATAGACTACTGGTACTCCAACCTCTAATTCTAGCTCCTCCAGCTCAGATAGCGCACTTGCCATTGTCCTTGGTGTTGTTATCGGATTAATCGCTATCTCCATCGCAATTGTCTCTTATTGCGCTTACAAAAGATACGTTCAACGTAAGAACCTTATTGCTCTTTAGAACCACGACGGTGATGCCTCCTCTGCTGATATTAAATCACACAAGGAGCAAGTCAAGGTTGTCCCCATGAACGTGGACCCAACTGCTGTTAATGCTGCTGCAGCCATTGATCCAACTGTCTTTGACCAACAGTCCATGGTGCCTTAACCAATCGACTAATTCGACCCAGCCACACAGAAACTCAAATGATTTTCGAAATAATTTCTACTTTTTTGAAGAGATTTATTAAGGCTTGATTGGCTAATATATATATATTTTTTATCATTTAACTATTGTGATACTGAATACATTTAAAATATTTGGGAATGGAGGAGGAAGAGGATGGAGGTAATTGCAAACACGAAAGAGAAAGGCTTAAATGGATAATAAAATAATGGTGCAGTAATTTTTGAGAGGTTTTGGGTATGTCCTTTTATGGTTGAAAGAGCCTTTTAAACAGTTTGAGATCGAATTAGTAATAAATGAAGCCGATTAAGGACACGAGCAGCACTTAGAATATGCTATCGAGAAGATATGATCGTAGAATGTTTGGATAAATTATGAGTTTTAGGGCTATTTGATTTCTTGATTATCCTCTTTGTGACGCACTTTGAAGCACTTTAAGAAGAATCTTTCCTCCCTGGCCAAATCAAACTCGAAAATTAAACAAAAAAGAATTTGCAAAATCACAGAATCTCAAAAGAAATATCCTAAAACTTCCATCATTATGCTTTGCATTAAAAATACATTCAAGTTCTCTTCCTCCGCTGCTGCAATCAAGAATGTAAAACATATTACTGTCATTCTAGAGTTACCTATACCATCATTATCAGATTGGCATTTAAAGATGAAGAAAATATAATTCATTGGATGAAGCACTTTTTTAAGATCTAATCAGCTTTATTCCATTTGAAATGCACTAATGCTCGCTTAAAATGTCATGAAAAGATATATCTAACCCATTTTATCATTTAGGTTGCAGTTATTGGTGCTGGTCAGATGGGTACTGGTATTGCTATCGTAGCCAGCAGAGTCGGTGGTAAAAATGTCAAGGTTGTAGACACTACTTAGAAGGCACTCGATGCAAGCAAAAAATTCACAGAAAACTGGTGCGACAAGGAAATCGCTAAGGCCAGACTCACTAACGACGAGAAAACCCAAGTACTTTAGAGATTCAGCTTCACCACAAAGCTTGAGGATCTCAATGACACCGATTTTGTTGTCGAAGTAAGTTACAAATGACAGAAGAAAGAATTATTTCTTTTGGGGAGGGATCATGATTATTTTTAGATAAAACTGTAATAAAAATATTGGATTTATTATGAAGAATTTTTCGATCTTTTCCTAAATAATATTTTTCCTTTTTTTCGGAAAGGCTGTCTCAGAGAACTTCGAAGTCAAGAAGAAGATCTTCACTGCACTTGACTAAATCACTAAGAAAGAAGCTATCCTAGCATCGAACACTTCTTCTATCTCCTTAACGAAGATTGCAGCAATCACTAAGAGACCTGAAAATGTCATTGGTATGCACTTCATGAACCCAGTGCCTGTAATGAAGCTCATCGAGATCATCAAAGGTCTTCAAACTTCACAACAGACACTTGACACTACTCTTGAGTATGCATATTTATTTGCTATTTTGGTAGAAATATAAAAAAT